>JAEIGA010001198.1_pt1 | contig 39904 bp, 58 predicted proteins | sample 9270691 | NCBI WGS metagenome assembly JAEIGA01 (sample SAMN17057246, study PRJNA624740) | gut metagenome | biome: biome; isolation source: fecal sample | host: Bos grunniens | place: China: Xizang | collected 2019 | reverse complement strand
GCTTTTTTAATCCACTTAATACATTCTTCATATGGCGGATTACACCAATTAATACTTTTCCAATTTTCTTTTAATCCATCTTTTTCGCCGTATTTATAATAATCGGTTGCAGGTATATGATAATCGCTACAACAAGTATCTAAATCAAAAATTGAAAGACCGCCAAAATGTTTTTCGCCATAATACCTGCCTACCAATTTTAAACCTTCTGTTATTAACTCCGGCGGAGTTTTATAATTTGATTTTAATTGTTCAAAATTATATTTACCCATGATGTTTTATACCTCTTTTTATTTTTACCCGCCTTAAACGGCTTCCTGCGAGCTGTGATTTTCTATGTACTCATCCAATCCTTTAATACCTTTGTAATCTCTTAAATAAATCAAAACTGCTTTGATTCTCGTATTTATATCCGGCTCTACGCTTCTATCTAAGTTAAACTTAGCGAATACGTGCATTAACATTACATTAACCGTAGACTTTGACACTTTTAAATCTTCTGCTATTCTTGAATTAATATAGCCGTGAGCAGTTGCATCAATTATTTGTTTTTCACGATTAGTAAGGCTCATAATTCTTTCCTCATGTTGTATGTAGCATTACATTTAGCTTGCAGTTCGTGATAGCGTTTAGTCAACGCTCTGTATTCCTTTTCGCAAGCCTCATAAGTCTGCTGCAATGCTGTTAGTTCTTCTTGTAAGTTTTGAATTTCTAGTTTTTGTTTTTCTATAAAAGCTGAAAATTCTTGATGAGAAAGTTTTGTTAATTGTTCAGCATCTTTTGCAAGATTTTTATAATAAACATTTTCTTCTTTTAATCTTTTATGTTGTTTCCATATACAATTAAAATTGTTATCTGCACAAGGTCTTTTAAAGTATCGGCAATAATTATTTTTACCAATTCTTCTTTTACAATCTTTTACGTTTACGCCATCAATGATTATTTCTTCTTTATTCATCATTCTTCCTCGCTATACCAATTTTTACCGTTGTTATTCCACATTTAATAATGCCTCCGCTGATTTAAAAAACCGTTCAAATTCGTGTTCGTTATAATATGCCTCGATTTTAGTTTGGACAGGTTTATATTTATTCTTAATTGCAATAGTTTCTATTTCTGAAATTAAAACTGATTGTTTATGATATGCTTTATGTAACATTTCATATTTTTCTTGTAAATTTAAGTAATTAAGCATTGTCCGTTTCCTCCCTCATTATTAGTTTTGCGACACCTTTACAGTCGCAACAAATAGGCTCATTCTCATAGCCCTTTCGAAAATATAATGCAGGTTGATAAGTGCCAATAAATTCACCATTTAGATATATGTCTTGTCTGCGAGTTTTTGAAATATCTATAATTCTACCGACTGCATCATAAAATTCAACTTTATTCATTGCCCGTTTCCTCGATTTCTAACTCATTTTTAAAAGTTTCAATATCTAACATATTTTTTATTCTTTCGATTGCTTTTAGCTTAAATTTCAATTCGGAAGAAAAACAATCTTTCAATTCTGTTTTTAAGGTAAATGTTTCAATTTCGTCTAATTCTTTAAGTATTCTTTTCAAAAGACAATTCAACACTTTATCACAAGATTTTTCATTTCTAATGCAGAAGTTTTGTTGTTGTAAAATTTTTCGCATATTTCCGTCATTGTCGAACTCCGCATCGTATATATCTTCTAAACAAGGGCAATTCTTAATTATGTAGTTACTCATCTGTCAATACCTCTTCTATTTTTATTAAAATGTAATCCTCAAAACTACTGTCGCATTCTTTATAAAACTTACATTTTTCGCAAGTTTTAAATTCCATACAAATGTTTATCATTTCTCTTATTTCTTCAAGTGCTTGTTTATACTTTGTATTATCAGTCCATAACTTAACTCTATCTTCTTGAAGTAAATCGTATTGTTTTAGCCATTTCTCATTTCCCGCTTTCAAGCGTTGAAGCTGCTTAAAATAGCAGTTCTTTCCTTTACACAAATCATAAGAAACACATTCAGGGTAAGGTGAACAATAAGCACTGCATTCACACCATTTAATATCTTTTTTTGGTATTAAATGCTCGCACTCTGCCACGTTCACGCCGTCGATAATTATTTCTTTTCCTTCAATTCCCATTGTTGTTATCCCTTGCATAATTTTCACAATAATAATTTTTATCTTCTTTATCAGAAAAATCTTTAAAGTTATTACAGCTTGTGAGTATTGGCTCATCACTATTTAAACTTTGATTTTTACATTTTCTGCAATCAAATCGCCATAAATACATATTTCTTTTAACGGCAACGGATTCTAAATTAACTGTTATAAAATCTCCTTCATACGACTCAATTATTTGATTTTTTTTATACATTTTTTACCTCCCTATAAAACTTACACTCTTTTGACTTCTCAACATCTTTTAAATCAAGAAGTCCATTAATATCACATATTAAGTATGCAAAATCTTTAATATACGAATGTTCGCATGTTGTACAATCTTTACCGTCTATGATTATTTCAGACATTCTGCACCTCGCTTTCGAGCCATTGTTTAATGTCGTTTTTGTTCATTTGGGTAATTTTTTTATAATCCAAATTTAAACCTAAAATCGCATCTATTTTAAAAAAAATTGATGATATTAAAACTGCTTCCATTTCTGCCATTTCATCTATATTCATACTCTTTATTTTTTCAAAGTTGTTCATTGCTACACTCCTGTGAAATTTTGTAATACTCGTCTGTTAATCTTTCCTCAAATACCGCTTGGACTTCCTGTTTAAGTTCTTCATACCAAGCATCAATCATTAAATCGCTTAATACCTGCTCTTTTAGTTCGTTAATATTGTGAGAACATAATCTCGGTTCACACCAACTTGTATGAATACATATCAGTTTCAACAGTCGTTCTGCCGTGATTGAGGGGTATCCTAAACCTCTGCATTCATCACAATTCTCGTAATCGCAACAGTATGTAGGATTTTTTTCAATACATCTTTTTTCTATCCCAAACGCTTTAAAAAATTCTTCTTCAATCGTCATCTATTCCCCTGCTTTCGTTTTTTTGCTTCCGTGTATATCCTTCTTAATTTCAGAATATCCGCATCAGTTATGTTTGTATAAACTGTATTTCGTTTATGCCCGTAGGCTTTAATATGCGGAAATCTGCATATATTTGTTAAACCGTAATTATGCGAGCATCCTACTTTTTCGCATATCTCTTTCATTGTCATATTCATTTTTAAAACCTTTAATTTCAATATTGACGTAGTCAAACTCGGCATAATATTTATTGACCGTGCCTGAAACAATCGCTTTGTCATCGGGGTAAGCAACGCCATTCAAAGCATCACATATATTTTTTGAAATATTATCCCAATCGGGTTTGACGGTCGGTCGTATCTCGCCTTTTAAAGCCTGTTCTTTTTTCTTTTTTGAAAAACTCTTCGGGACCTCAAAGAAAACGTCAATTTTCATTTCAAGCATGTATTCAAAAAGCTCGCTCGGCAGGTGGTTCGGATACTCTTTCATAAAACAAAGTTTTACTAAATTTGCATAATTGGTCATCTCTTTCGGAGTATATTTCCTCATAAAGCCGCCTATATTAGCAAACTTAACTGATTGTTTCGCTTGCACTTTGCCTAATACTCTGAATTTATAACGTTTTTCCATTTTATAACCTCTTGGATTGGGTGGGGCGAGCTATTGCTCTGCCCCTTCCCCGTCTCCCTCAGTAAACATTGGTATTTGGTGATTTTTCAATTTTGAGTTTATCTCGTCGATTTTGTTTTTCATTCTTTCGATATCTTGCTGATTAGCAATGATATTTTGACGGTTTTCCTCTGCTAATTCTTTGTACTCAACGAGTAAATTTTCCATTTCCGAAATAGCATCAAAATTTTTAACCTTTTTCTTCATTTCTTTGACATCTTCTTTGTCGGTATAAGTCTTAATAGCTTCTTTTATCATTTGTTTTAATTCGATAAAAGGCTCTGAATTGATAGTTGATGCCAAATGCTCAAATTTTTCTGCTTCTTTTTCGAGCACCATATTTTTTTCGGTGCATTCTTTGATGCTATTTTCTATTGCAACTTTTTCTGAAAGCATCATTTTTTCTTCTTTAGTGTCCGCTACTAACTCTAATGTACCCATGTTTTCTCTCCTTCTTCTTTTAAATTTTTCTGTAACTCTCGGGTAAAACGAATGTTTGTAAACCCTTCTAATTTAAGAGCTTTGATTGACTCTTCTTTTTGATTTTCTTTATAGCCGAACTCGTAAGTATAGCCGCCTTTATCGGCATAAATATTGTTAAATTTAACAAACTCTTGTTTGGTTTTAGCAATAATGTGCCGTTTTAAATATTGTCTTATGTGAAACGGTGCCGGAGTACATTTATATTCGTAATTACGAATTAGGTCCCGCAGGGTTTCTTCATAGTCGTAAGTCTCATCATTAGTCGTGATAGCAACCACATATTCCTTTTTCTTTTTGTTGAAATCGAGGTCGCTTGCTTCTTCCGGTGGAAACCTTAAGAAAATTTCATTAACAAATCTTTCAATACTCATCTTCATTCTATAAACTCTCCGTCTTCTGTCATTTGTCCTGTATTAATTAAGTAGTCCACCACTCTCTGCCGTGCCGATTTTCTGCCGTTTGAATAATTGTTTTCAGTTACAACTGGCTTGTTTTTTCTATAATTCCAATACTTTTTTAAGCGAATGTAATGCATCGCAGGAGTTTTTTCGCTGTATAAATTTTCCTTGCCTTGCTCAATATTCTCTGAAAGCTCGTTTATTAATTCTTCAAGAATAGAATCGTTTAATATTAAGGCTTTTAAACTGTCCATTTGTCTTGAATCTAAATGAACGTTGCTATATTCACCATAAAAGTTTTTTAAATCATTTATTCGATTAATATTCAAATCTGAAATATCTGATGCAGTTGAAGTTGTTTTTTCTTCATTATTGCAACTACTACTAATAATATTATTATTTATTTCATTTATCTTATTTATTTTATTATTGTCTGTGGTTAAGGGCTGGTTAGTGGCTGGTTGATTGCTGGTTATTTCGGAGTGTCTTTGCTGGTTAGGTTCTTGGTAAAAATCATAATTTTTTAGCGTTATTATTGAATAACGGCTGGTTGATTTGCTGGTTATTTCGTGTGTCTTTTTTAAATTATTTAAAGCCGTTCTCACACTTTGTTCACTCAATCCTGTTTCGACAGCAAGATGCTGTCGACTTGTAATCAAAGAACCTCTCTCAACAACAATTCCACGCCACTCAGTCCTTGTTCTGTTTGCTCTTATTAACAAATGAATAAATAATTTACAGGTATTAACTTCGGTATACCATTGCCATTTAGTAATTGAACGCCATAAGCTAATATACCCTTCTTTTTTGTTTAATACTTTGCTTTCTAAATTTGACATTTTACTTTTTGTTGCTTTCTACATCTTGAACATCGAATGTAATATATGGTTTCTTGCCGTTTACAACTTTGGTTTGAATTAAGTATTTCGGACTGAAATAGAGCTTCTCTTCAATCGGAAATAGTTCTTTTAAAACTCCGAGTGAATACTGATAATCGCTCTCAATCTCTTTAAATTGCGGGCGTTTTTCCTTTGCCTTGTAGTATCTATCCACTGCTTCTAATATGCTTTCATTTTCAATTACTGCCCCAATCTGACCTTTTAAGTCGGTAATGCAAATATGCTCATACTTGCATCCTTTGCATACTTTGAGGTCATACTCAATTCGGTCGGGGTATTTAATTTGCGCTATTAGAGCGTTTATTTCTTCCATTTTTTCTAATTCGGTCATTTCGTCACAGCAGGCAATGTCATCGATATCCGATTGAATACCTTTTATCTTTTTAACGTATTTTTTAACTTCTTTACCCCGTTTAATAAGCTCGTTCCAATACTGCTCATTAAATTTGATAGTATTTCCACCGTCAAAGTCTTTTATGATTTTTATTGCACCCGTACTTTTGTTTTTGCATAAAAAGTAACCTTCGGGATAAAACCATAAATCATTTTTTAAGTATATTTGCATCTGTCCGTAATATTTGCGAGTCCAAGCATATTTAATAAAATCTGCAACGGTATTAACCGAGTTATAAACTGTATCGGACATTGATTTAATTTCTACCGGCAGGAAAGCTCCCTCACCTTTGTCGTTTTCAATAACGGCAATACAGTCCAACTTGCCTGTTATATTAGCTGCTGCAATCTTAATTTGAACCTGCAAGTCTTTTATTTTAATTCCTGCGTTTTGCAGGTCTAACAAAAGCCTGTCTTCTTGATTGTTGCCTTCATTGAAAATTAAAAGCAAATCTTCATCAGTTTGTTTCGCTTCTTCCCAATTGCATTGTTGATATACAAGGTATCTTGTGCAATCGTGTGCGGCTTCCGAAGCCCAAAGGCTATTACAAGCGTGCTGTTTTGTTTTCTCGCCTATGATTTTTTGTTTTATAGTTTCTGCAATATCGGGGAATTGGCTCTCACGTACTGCATTTTCGGTGTAAGGATTAACCATTTGCAGCATCGCTCTTTTCCCCCAGTTTATCTAAGTATTCAGAATATCTCTTTTCAACTTTTTCAATAAGTTTCGGTAACATTTTTTCTGAAACTTTGTTAATATCTGTATAGCCTTTAAACTCTGTGCCGTCAGCTTTTTCAAAGGAAGTAAGTTTTTGTAATGATTTTTTTGCTAATTCAACATCGTTTTCGCAAACTTCCAAAATCATTGACCACACTTCTTTTTTTCTATCGACTGTCTCGGTCGAATCAGAACCCTTATTTCCGCTAAAAGTAAAACCTTTGCACTTGCTTCTGTCAATTCCGGCTTCGATTAATTCTTCCCAAGTGAAGTCTAAGCCTAAGAATTTCTTAACTAATCTTTGAATTAAATTAGCTCTTGCTTTTTCTCTGACTTTGCTTTCCGGCAGGGCGTTTGCATTTAATACAACACGTTTTTTCTTTCCGTCTATCTCTTTCCATTCAACATTTTGGTATTGTCCGTACCAATCATCAAACGAGCAGCTTGAACCCTCTTGTACCTCGTAATCTTCTTCTCTGCCCGCATAATAAATACGACCCGTTAAATAAATCGTGTATTTATTGTTGGTTGGGTCTTCCATAACCTTTTCGTAATCGACTCTGCCGTTTTCGGTTTCGTTAATTTTAATAACAAGTCCCACAATCTTTGCAATTCGCTCACAAGCGAGGTGGTCAAAGTATGGTTTACCGCCGAAGTCTGTGATGTTGCATGGTGATACAACTCTCGTCAATGCCGTTAACATTCCCTTTGTAAGTTCCGCTCTTTGAGCAACCTTTGAGGGGTCAGGCATCAAATTAAAGTATTCGTTTACAGGAATTATTCCTGTGTTTTTCGGTTGTTCTTCGGGAACAACTTCAACCGCTGTCATTTCTTCTGTTTGTTTCATTTTTTTGTCCTTCCTTTATTAGTAACCGTGTATTGATTCGTACATTAAAATCTCTTGTTCTGCTTTGAGATTTTCAATATAATTGGCATATTCTTCATAGTCTGTAATGCCTAATTTATTCATGTTGTCAGACAATGCTTCAAGTTTATTTAATTTGCTTAATTCATAATCGATATAGTCCATTAGTAATCACCTATTCTGTTATTCAAACAATCGACATAGCCAAGTGCTTTGCTTTGTATAAACGCATTCATAGCCATTCTGTTTAATTGCTCTTCTGTTGGATATATTTTGTTTTGCAAGTAAAATTGTTCGTATAAAAACGGTTTAATTTGATTTTCAATCAAGTCATACATGTTATATCGCTGCAACCGCTTAATTCGTTTGTTTAATTCTTCCTGAATCATTCTGTTTTCATACTCTTCATCGCTCTCGAACGGATTTGCGATATCAGCCAAAAAGTCGATAATTTTGTCGATTGTTTTCCACATTGTTATTGCTCCTCTACCTTTACTCCCACACTAGTTAAAAATTTAATTGCTTCTTTTAAAGATTTAATTTCGACCGTAATATTTAAGTCTTGTGCTTTTTCTAAAGCACATAGCTTGATGCATTCTTTTGGTATTAATAATTTTTTGTTTGTCATTTTTGCACTCCAAAATAAGCCTATAAAGGCTGTTTTATGCTGTTTTTGATTTTAAAATAAAATATTTAATTAATACTCGTTAATTTTAGATTTTTTAAGATGAAATCTCTTAAAAATTCACTTCTGGGGGTATTCCCTCTTTTTTTGTCAATCTGAAATACGAAACTGTCTGGTAATCCAACGTTTACGGATATTTTTCTTTCTTTTTCCATATTTATCTCCTATGGTAATATTCAATAATATGTTGTTTAACAAATAACATATTAACTAAAATGTATATTTATCTTGTTATTTGTTTGTTGTTAAATGAATAATTAATATTAACTCACTAATTCATTCATTCAATGATTTAATGATAACAGATAACTTTACTAAAGTCAAGTATTAATTTTAAAAAATTATTTACAAAAATAAACTAAAAGGCAAAACAATGAATATTACTGTAAATGAGGCAATCGCCCAAGCTACCGCACAAAAAAGAAAAAAAATAACACTTGAACAAATCGGACAGGCTTTAAATGTTTCAAAACAATATATTGGTCAGATCAAAGAAAAGCCACTTAATAATGAACAATTGAAAAAAATTGAAGATTATTTGCAAGTAAACTTTACAGAAGTAAACAACGATAATATTGATGATTGCATACCTATTACATATTTACCCGAAATATATTTATCGGCTGGGTTTGGAATAGAAAACTATTATGAAAACCAAGAAAAAATGATGATCGATGCTGCATTGCTTATTTCAGAAAGAGGAATCAGAATTAATCCTAAGTATTGTAAAATAGTAAGAATTTCGGGAAATTCAATGTCGCCTGAATACAGACATGGTGATAGGGTAATAATTGACGAAAATGACAAAGAACTTTCAGACGGTCAAATTTTTGCATTCCGCTATGACGGCAAATGTTATGTTAAAGAAATAAACCTAATGGGTAAACGCATTAAATGTATATCTTTAAACAAAGATTATGACCCGTTTTATATTAAAGAAGATGAAGAAATAACAGTTTTAGGAAGAATATTACCAAGAATAAGATTATAGAAAGAGGTTAAAAAATGGAATTTACTGAAAAAGTTGCACAGCTTAAAGATAAAGCAATAGCCCAACAAGATAACGTTAAAAATGAAGAAGCCACAAAAACAGCTCTTATTATGCCCTTTTTAAGTGCTTTAGGCTATGACGTATTTAATCCTCTTGAAGTAGTTCCCGAATACATACCGGACAGAAGCAGTAAAAAAGATGAAAAAATTGATTATGCAATTTTAAAAGACGGAAACCCTATAATATTAGTTGAATGTAAACGCATTGAAAATGACAAACTTGATATTAAAAAACACGGTTCACAGCTCTTTAGATATTTTACCGCTTCAAAAGCAAAGTTTATTATATTTACAAACGGTATATTATATAAATTTTTCTCGGATGTCGAAGAAACAAATATACTTGATAAAGAACCCTTTTTCACTTTTAACTTACTGAACTATAAAGAAAGCCAAATTAAAACCTTACAGAATTTTTGTAAAGAAAATTTTGATATGGAAAAGGCTTTCTCTGCAGCAGGTGATTTAAAATATATTCGCAGCTTTGAAGAAGTAATAGAAAACGAATACAGAAATCCTTCTGATGATTTTGTTAAATATTTAATTGATAAATCCGGAGTTTATGACGGTATTAAAACAGCTAAAATAATAGATAAACATAAAAAAACAACAATAGAAGCCTTTAACCTTTTTATGTCTAAGGTTATGAAAACATCACTTGATTTTAGCATGGCAAAGAAAGAAGAAACCTCTGAAAGTGAAAAAGTAAATAAAAATGAAATAGTTACTACGCTTGAAGAACTCGAGGGCTATGCAATAGTAAAAGCTGTTTTGTTTGGAAATATGGACATAAACAGAGTTACATACAGAGATAATGCAAGCTATTTTAATGTACTATTAGATGATAACATTTTAAAAACAGTCTGCAGATTATATTTTAATTCCACTAAAAAATATATTGCTTTTCTTTCTCAAAAAGAAGGCGAAAAACGAAACACCGAAGAAAAAATACAAATTAACTCATTAACCGATATATATAATTTCAAAGACAAATTATTAAATAGAGTTAATGAAATAGATGCAAATTATGCTAAGAGATAAAAAAGAAAAGAAAATGAAAAATATAATCCTTTTCTTAATTTTTTTGGTTTGAAACTTTTTATAAAAGTATGAATTTGTTTTGAACTAAAAAGAATATAAAAGAAGCTAAAAGCATTATAAATACTAATATTGAGATAATAATATTTTTCTCTTTTGAAACTTTTTCAAACTGTTCTAATTTTTTTTGAAATTCAAACTCGGAGTTTTTCAAACTTTCCTCAAATTCTTTTTTGGACTGTTTTAAACTTTCTTCAACTGCTTTCTTTTCCTGCTTCAATTCAAGGTTTTCTTTTTCGATACTGCTTTGCCCGTCTGTCAAGAGTTTGAGGCTATAATTATAATTTTGAATACTTGCAATATGCATTTGTTTGATTGCGTCCAAACTTTTATTAAAAAATTCAAATGTTTCCGAAGTTAAATTTTTTTGTACATTTTCGTAATTTTTCGTAATATTTTGTACTGAATTGTTTTGAACATTTTCGGAAATTTCTGAATCACTAATTTTTTCTACCGAATCAGCTTTGTTTCTTAATCTTTCTATATCAGCAGGGGAAATTATAATTTTATCACCATTAATTCTTTGAACAGTTTTAAATTTTCCGGAACTAATCCAATAATATATTTTTGATTTTTTCCAACCCAAAACAGACATTGCTTCTACGGGGGAAAGTTCAATATTTTCCTCATTAGACATTTTAAAACTTCCTCAAACTTTTTAAAAAAATTCTCTCTTGACATTATCCTATCATGCTTTTTATCATGGAAACATAAAATGTTAAGAAAAGGCATGCTTTTTTAACATTTTGTAAAAACTGAATAAAAAAAGACCTTCGGAAAATTCCAAAAGCCTTTAAAAAAATCCACAATTGGTCAGTGTGGTAATCTTGTTTGGACTCCACAATAAAATTAAAGCATAATTTTTCCGATAGGTCAAGTTTGTTACGCAAATTTTTTAAAGATTGGGGGAATTATGGAACATGAACAACAAACTCATGATATGAACAATCATGACATGATATGTAATGATTATCTATGTAATGATAATAATAACTCTACTATATGTTATGAATCATGTCATGAGGAAAGGCTCAATAAGTCGGATTGGTTTTATTTGGTTAGTCAGCTCGAAAAATGGGGAGTGTTCGCTCCCCGCTCAGTGGTAAAGAAAAATCCGCAGCTTGCTTGGCGAATAATGAATATTTGCAAAGATGCTTCGGTTAGAGTAAAAGGTGCATACTTTACAACTTGTTTTAAAAGGGAGTTATATAAGATAGAAAACGAACAGAAACTTGCTTACTGGCGTTCTGTGGCACGGCAGAAATTAGGAATTGCGTAATTCATTCAAAAAAAAACCGCCTGTTTAGGCGGTTGGTTCTCTCGACTATAATTAAATATGTTAAGAATTAGTAGTTGGTTTTATGAACAATTCTTTTTCTGCTTTTCTGCGGCGAGTTAAGCCCGATAAAATTTTTCCGTGGGACTTATTCCACCTCTCAAATTGAACGGCTGCTAATCCGTATTCTGATGCGTTCAAATGCTTTAATAAAGTTGATGTCTTAAAAGCTCCAATTCCGATATTATAAACGAAGCTAACAAGCGCATCAAATTGATTTTGGTTTAACGGTGCTTTAACTGCCGTATTTATAGCGTTTTCGAACTTTTGAAGGTCGATAGTTAAAAGTGTTTCTGCTTGAACTTCGGTTATTTTATCACCCTTTTTTACGTTTCCGGTGTGTCCATAGCCAATTGTCCATATCAATGCAGGGCATAGATAGGCTTGAAGCCTGCAACCTTCAAAAGACTTAATTAAGTTTATTCCGTTTTTGCTAGTTTTCATCATCTTTGCGCCGTTTCATTAATGCAGCTTTCAGTTCATTAATAGCTTCCGTTAATTCGTCCAACTTAGAATATATGTGTGTCTGAAATTCTTTATATGCGTTTATTTCCACGTATTTATTGTTAAATCTGCGTTCAACATCATCAATAATTTCTCTGTGTTTCTTTTCTAACTGTTCTGGTCTGACAAACACGTTATATTGCCATATAAACATTATGACTACGACAATTAACGGTGCGAACTCAATAAATTTACTGTAATTTTCCATTGTTATAAAGCCTTTCCGATTTCATCGGCAGCTTTCAAGAACTTATTGCCTAATGCTCTAAGTGTTTCAACACCTAACTTAGTACCTTCATAATATGCAAAACGCTTCGTTTCGTTTTCTTCTTTTGCAATCTTAGCTGCATTTTGAGCCAAGTCCTCAATAAGTTTATCTGCTCTCTTGTCTAATGTTTCATAGGCTTTACGTTTGAGCATAGGAACGACTTTTGATTCTATTAACTGCTGAATAAACGGCAGTGTTATTTGTAAAATTGCCTGTAAAATTGGTGTAATATTCATGTTAACCTCCTTAAACAATTGTAATCTTAGTATCATCTAACTTAATATAACTATCATTCAGATATAGCGTGCCTTGCAAAGCACCAGATGTTAAAGCCCTTGCAATACCGATTACGGCAGTATATGAACTGTCGGAATTTACTTTATCGGATGAAGTATAACTTGCTTCTTCTGTCCAAGTCGTACCGTCATTTGATAGGCTTGCAACATACTTCGTGCCGGTGAATTCTAATTTTACATAATAATCGGTATTCGCACTTAATGATGTTGTGCCTGCCGTATCACCCGAAGCCCACCCCGTGCCTGTTGAATTGCCTACATTAAAATTAACTTTATTTGATGAGTTAATTCCAAATGCTACGACTTGATTACTTGCAGAAGCGGAAAATATCGTATTATCAATGCTGATAGTTGATAATTTGAGTTTAAATACCATTTCCCACGTACTAGCACCTTTGAAGTTCGGAAATGACTTTAACTGTAGGTATTTACGTGCATAGACATTTGAAGCGTGAGAAGTAAAACCAGTAGCTTCAAAGTTATCATTAATTAACACGCAACCGTAGTTATGATAATTCCTGTCTTTTGCATTATTAGCAGTAAGTTTTATGTCGGTATCGTTTTTATGCAAATAGCAATCGGTCAAGAATGTTACTGCTCTTAACGGATATACTCCGCCAAGAATACACTTACCGACACTTAAACTTGTTAAGTTTTCGAATGTTGCAGAACCTGCGAATGTGCCTGAGCCTCTACTAGTCCAATTTTCACCGTCTGTTGATGTTTCAAATTTCCATGTTGTCTGAGTTAGAGTAAACTTGCAATACGTAAGCATTCCGAATGTCGGATAGACATTAGAACCCATTGCAGTATTTGTAACGCCGTTATATGCGTATACAAGTCTGAAACCTGCATACATATCAATTCTTACGTTGTCGCCGTTTGCGAAGCCGAATGAAAACAATGTGCTATCATGCTGCGTGCCTGATGAAACATTATCTTGATGAATATATTTTAAATACAGTTCAATCTTATCATCTGCACCGATTGTTTCATTTAGATTATAATAAACGCCCGATGAGAAGTATTGTACATTATTCGTTTGCACTAACACACCGTTTTCAAGAAAACTTGAACCTGCCGTTGTCGGAACTTCTACAAGTTGTCCGTATTGTGGCAAGCCTAAGTTTATAGTCGAGCTGCCACCATTCGACTTATTCAAAAAAAAACCGCTATCCTCTGCAATATTAACTATTGCATCTCTATAATCAGTTTTTATGTACAAATCTTCACCTTTGCAAGTCCAAGATAAACCTTTATCTTTGTCAAATAAAAATCCTTTGCCGTTTTCACCTTCTCGAAGCCAAGCAGGGTTTTGTATTTGTATAGCGTAAGTTGTGCCTTCTGTAAATGTAATCCCTGCTTCTGTTGCAAGGTTAACGTATTCACCATTGGTCTGTATTGTACCCGTGTATAAATTAGCCATTTTATTCTTCCTCACTTTCAATTGTATAATCTATAATTATTGCATTAACTTCTTCTATCGTTGTTGCTTCCCCAATGGCTTGAACGTAAGCGGGAAATTTAACAGCCCAAACTGTCGCTTGAACTTGCCCTAAACCGACAAGAATTAAGACAATTTGTTCTTGATTGAGTTCTACCGTTTCATCCTCTTTTGTATTCCAAACGACTGTGTCTGTCGGCTGTAATTGACCTGTTATGTAAGCAAGGGCATAAGCGGTCATTTTAGCGATATTGCCGTCTGTCGCCTCGATGTGCTTGCCTTCCTCAAACTCAAACAAGGCATTACCGCCGTCCAAATACTCATGAGCCTTAGTGTTTGCTTCATTGTATTTGGCTTCTTTTGCCTGTTCAAGTTGTTCTGCTTCCGTATATCCCCAAGCCTCAAGGGCTTCATCGGTTTCTCTTATCTCGTAACCAAGCCTGTGATTATATAGTGTAATAAAATCAAGTCTTTGTTCTTCCGAATACGGTTTATCTAATTGTGCTTTTATTTCCATAATTAACCTCTATTCTATATATCCTTGTGCTATCCAGTTACCCGTTTGTGAGGGGGTAAAACTTGATGCGCTTTTTGCACTAAAAGGAACAGTTAATGCGTAATTTGAGTTTTTATAAGTTTTCAATAAAACTACTGCAGTTCCTGATGTACAATCCCCTCTTTGCACGCAATAACCATCAGAATATATGTCATAATTTGATATTCCGTTTTGATAACTATTAACAAGTATTCTCAAAGCAGGGCAAGCATTAAAATATCTGTTAGTTATTGCAGTTATATAACCTGAACCTACCGTAACATCACCGATGTATACAAGGTCATTATTTACAACCCATTCACTCTCTGAACTGTCATATTGTTTTAAAGTTAACGGATATTTTGAGTTATCAAGCCATAAATCACCGTCATTGAAAACAGTACCCTCTTGATACGTAGCGGTAAAATGTATTCCACCTAACATAGGATTATTTGAACCCGTAACACTTATTCTATAATATTTATAATAGTTATTGTTATCTACATTGACTGTAAGAGTATTGGGATGAGTTGAGTTTGAAAAAGTTGCCAATGTGTCAAAGTTTGAATTATCGTTACTTCCATAGATTGTTCCACTGTTTACAGGATATGTGGAACTTCCTGTATTCATTTGTACAGCAGTAACTTTAATAGGAAATGGGTTATAAAAAGTTATCCACCCTGATTTACCGTTTGGCATCCAAGAACCTGGTTCTGCGGCAAATGCTTTATAAGGATAATAAGAACTATAATAACTACTTGCTTCGCAAGCACAAGCATCCCCACCAACTGCAGGCGAACTCGAAGTTAAAGCTGGCTGCTCGTATGGAACATCTGTTATAGCTTGCGGTTCTATTTTACTTATTAATAAACGGCTATTAAGGCTTAAACTGCCGTCTGTATAACTTTTTAATACCTTGTACGTGCCGTCAGCTTCTTGCGAGCAATCAAGAATATTGTCAGTTGTGAATGTTTTTGTTCTGCTGTCGGCCGTTGTTATTGTGCAAGGCTGAGAAATCAATGTATCGGAAGTTGATACGTTGTATTGAGCTGTCAGCGTGAATTTCCCACCCATACAATGATAATTGTCAGCGATATATACGACAACACTTACACCCTTAACGGTTTTTGTCGGTGCATTAGTTGCATTAAAAGTATATAAAATCCAAGTGTTTGTGGGTGTTGTATAACCTGAAACCGCACTATCATAACCAACTTCTTCCGTATCATCTGTATAGATATATGTAACTTTGCAGCCCTTGTTTGAGCCGTAACGAGTAATGCCCGAAACAACATCTACTGCGCTTCTTCCAATGTTTAACGTAAAGCTAACAGTCGCACCTGCGGGAATATAATTATCTGCCGCAAAGTTCATAGACCAGTTAATGTTCGATGCCGTTGATATTACATTCTCAGTTGTAAATAAATAATTTGTGCAGGTACCGTATTGAGTAGTGTTTGCACTTAATTCGGGAATAATATATGTGTCAACAGGCAATGGTGTGCCACCTGATGTAGTCAATGTTTCATTATCGCCATTTGCATCAATAGCCCCTGCATTAATACTAAACGGTGCGCATTGAAATTTACCGTTACCAAATGAGGTCAAGTTGGTTAAATCGACGTTTGCACCGATTTCACCACCACCACCGCCGCCGTTACCAATAGTCAGTAATTGCCAGTTAACATTGTCAACGCCGTCTGTAAGGAAATTAACGGTATTATCATCAACCAAACTTATAACTTTATTATAAACCCCCAAATACACATAATCTAATATTGCTCCCATTGGATAACCGCCGATTGCATTTGATACAGCTTCGCTAAAAGTTATTGTTCCACCGTTTTGTAAATATACCTTTTGGTCTGTTGATAAATAAAATAAACCGTTTGCCCCTTGTCCTCTCGGTGGTCTGCCCCCTTGATTTAACGCTTGCATTGTCATATCGGGGAAGCCGTTCTCTATCGAACAATACCAGGGCTCAGAAGTTGAGCTTTGGTATTGTGGAATATTATCTTTAGAACCGTTAACTGCAATAGGTGTTTGCATCGCTGTCGGTTGAATAACGTCTGTTGCTTTCATTATTAATTTCCTCTTTTATATAAAAACTAAATGTATCTTCCGTCCCAAAATGGAGCTTGATTCCATGGTTGAAAACCCGTGCCGTCGAAACCAAAAATTGCATTTTCCGGCATTAAATAAATTTTATCTTGAACTCCTGCTGGGGTCGGCAAGATATCTCTTGAATAAATCAAAGCAAGTTCCTCATCTGTCGGGTCAAAATTAAAAATATAGACAACAGTCATATCTCGCATATCTTGAACAAACCCTGCAAAAGCTGTCGCTGTTGAATATGGTGAAAAAACAAAATTAAGATATTTGTTTATTTCGGGAACTGTTCCATTTGACCGAATTAACTGCAATTTTCCCAAAATTAAACGCCTATATAAATCCGTATTAAGACTAATTTGCTCGCCATTTACGTTATATAAGCGTTTTACTTGTAATATTTTTCCCCATAAGTTTAAGCCCCAATCTGTCGCAGTATTGATATTTAAAAAATCAGATACGATTTTTTCCCAAAAACCGTTCAAATTTTCGTCATACCATTCGTCTTTTTGAGTTATTAAACTTTTCAAAACAGGGGCATTATCATATTGCCATAGTATATTTTGAATTAAATTAGCATCAAATGTAAATATATCTTGTATTTTGATATTACTCATTAATATTTACCGTAATATTACTTGTATTAATAACTGCTTTTTCGTTTGCGTATAATTGCAAAGCTGTCGCAGTCAAATTACCCGTTGCGAATAAAACCGAAATTTTATCACCTTCAACGGGTGTTCCGATAACAGATAAGCCATAATCAGACAAACTAATATCTGTTTCGTTTAATTGCCAATTTGTACCGTCAAAAATAAAATTATATGTTCCGTTTGTATTACTTACTTCGGTTGCAAATGTGCTGTCGGTTACACTCGCCCAAGTAATACCCGATGTTACACTCGCTTTTATAATGCTTACTACTGCATGAACCGCCGGAGTAACTAATCCGATAAGAACGTTATTAACGTTAATTCCTGATATTTGAGATTTTATAACAGAAGCTATAACAAATGGGTCTAGCAAGGCTCTGATTCCGATTTTGCTGTAACCCAAATTTTCATATTGATTGTTTAAATAATTGCTTATTACATTCTTAATTTCAGTTTCCAAATCTGCATTTGAATTTAAAATGCTTGTTACGTTTATTGTAATAGCTAAATTTACGCTTGTGGGTATTTGGAATTGAACAGGGTTTATCGTGAAATACACGGGGTCTGTTACGTTTACGCTTGTATTTCCTGTCCAACCGCATCCGGCAGATTTGATTGTATAAAGAGCATACGCAACATCAGAAGCATTGCCGCCGTCAACGCAAATATAAACACTATGAGCCGGAATAGTTATATTATCTAATTGCCTTGATGTTCCGTAAGGATTGTCATAGGCAAATACATCACGAACACCGTCAACTTTATAACATGCACTTGCATAATTACCAAATAACGCCGTGCCGTTAAATATAGATTGAAGCATTCTCAATTTATATGATGCATCTGCTTCGATATCTGCTCCGAGTGTAGCAGCTGCCGTATTGGTTATTGTTTCCCAACCGTCAATACCTGTTGTCGAGCTTGCTACAATTTTTGTTAATTCACCTGTTCCAAGCTCAATTGCACCTGTTTGAGAACAAATAAACGTGCCTGTTCCCGTGCCGTTTAAACCGATAGTTATTTCATTTTCGCAAAGCCAAATAATACCGTTATTGTCAATAGCTTCTGAATTAGCTGTAATTATAGTACCTGCAACGCCTGTTACCGTAACGGGAACGCTTGACGGAGTTTCATCATTACGGGGAATATTAAAATTAGCACCCCACGCATCTAATGCACTACCTGCCGACATTGCTATATTAATTAATACATTCGCTATTTCGGCATTAAATGTTATTACAGAACTTCTTGCATTCGTTTCAACGTCAATTAGACGACCTTGAGGGGTGCTGTCCTCTAATGATATTTCACCCAAATCTTGAAACGCTTCTGTAACCTCATTCTGTACAGTAGCTTTAATGTCGGAAGTATCAGGAATTATTACACCGTTTGCAGGTGTAAAAGTATAATTTGAAGTCATTTTTTTATCCTTGTAATGTAATCTGCCCGTAAGATGTTTGACAATTTACTGTATATGAATAAATGTCATTGTTTATTTCGGGAGTATAGCCGTATATATTTTGAGTTTTATCTGTATTTAACAATTCTGATATCAATTGCGATTGAAAAACATCAGGATAGCAAGGTTCACCAAATATGTTATTAAAAAAGTCAATACCGCCTTCGGTGTTATATAATAGCTCGCCTTTATTTACCTGTGCTTTATTGATAAAAATATCACCCATAGCATCAAGGTTATATTTTAATGCGACGTTGCCCTGCGGCGTTAAATATAAATCGTTATTTGAATCAATGCCAAATGTTATCATTATGAACCGCCTGTTACAATACCGTCTTCGACTGTTACGGTGTCGAAAGTACCTGTTGCGCTATTTGTGCTCTTCATTTGCAGAGCCGTAATATTAGATGCTGTTATATCACCTACAACAGTCAAATTCTCTGATATAGTTAAATTTTTTGTAATTGCTGTTTCAGAATTAATTGTCGTTAAATCCGAATTAACGGTTGTATTTGTTGAATTAACTGTCGTATCGGTTGCATTTATTGTTGTGTTTGTTGAATTAACAATTACGTTTTCAGCCGTCATTGTTATATAATCGGGTTTTACGCTAATTTTAGTAACGCCGTCTAATGATGATAACAAAACAGCCGTGTCTTTATCGTCTGTGGCAATACTAAAACCGTTAATAATTAACGGGAAAAACACACCGTCTTTGTATTTATGCTTTTGATAACTTGCAGGTGCAAATATTTGTAGCAGCTTTTTAAAAACGGAAATATCGCCGTCAGAAGCCATAATAAAACCGATATCGCCTTCTTTTATCGGAAAACTCAAACAAAAATCACCACCGCCAAAAACTTGAACGGGAATATCGCTTAATGGTTTTCTTTGTATTTTATCGCCTGTTGAGGTGATTGAATAATTTAAAACTTGTACTACTGCCCTATTTGAAGTCCTATCATAGCTTATAATCTTTGCAGGTGCGATTTTTTCTAAACGCATAAACAGCATTTTTTGAAAAAAATCGAGCTTGCCCGCATCGCTGTAAACTTCTGATAAATTATACGAGGGTATTGAAATAGTTTCATTACTCATTTTTTGTTAAAATTCCCGCTTGTTCGAGCATATATTTTCGAGTAAAATTGTTGTTCTCTGCTTGCGAAATCAAAATCTATTGTATAGATTTGATATACACCATTTGTTCCCGGAAGTTTCAAACTTTCTGTTTTTACCCACCTGCCGCAATAATCCGAGGGGTCTAATAAAGTTTTAAATTTAATTCCGTATTGGTCAGGCTCAACATCACCGATTAAACCTGTTTTATAAGAAACAAGTTTAACACTTCCTGTCGGAGCTTTCGGAAATTTATCGAGAACCCTTAAAACGCCGTTATCCTCAAACATTGTAACATCTTCAAGATTGTTAAATTCTCTGATTAAATCACCTTTGCTGCCAATAAGGTCAAAAGCATCTATTGTTTTTTGACTTGTAGCCTGCCAATCAAAAGTTAAACCTAATTGATTAGCGATACTTTGTCCGAGTTCTTTTGTCGTTATATTATTTACACCGTAACTAACAGGCACTCTCTGTTGATAATAAAGGCTTTTTGCTTTTACCTGTAACCAAATATCGGGCATATCTTTCGGAATAGCTTCTGTAATATCACCCGAAAAAATTCTTCCCCACCCTGTTTGTTCGTAACCTGCATAAATATTTATTTTTTTCTTTGTTTGAGGATTGAAATAAGGCGTTGTATATGTCGATAAATACTCAACTGTTGAATTATTTAAATTTGCAATTTGTAAATTGGCTTCTGCTTGAACAGTTCCGGCTTTACGACTTACAGTTCCTTTTACAGCCAAACCGTCAAGTTTTTTCATTTGTTTAATGCCGTTTTTGTCAATACATTCAACTTCAACAAAACATACACGTTTATTCTGCATTATTATTTATTTCATCCAAAGTTTCAAAATATAATTTGCAAGTATCACCAAAATTTTCAAAATTCGGGTAATTGTTAGATATGGTTTCAAATACAAAATTGCCCCCCAATTTTTCTTGCAAATAATTGTAAGGTATAATACGCTGATTTGGGAAGCACATAAAAGGTATTCCAAGTTGTTCGTTATTTACAAAAACACTCATCAATAAAGCATTATTGTCTGTCGTTTGTAATAGACAATGTATATTTATTGATAAATCAGGAATTATTACATCAAATTCTTGATTGGCATAAGTATTATTCAATTCAATTTCGTAAATCATGCACGACCGCCATAAATTAAACTATCAAGCCAGCTTCTCTTTTTGTTTTTTGCCTGTTGAGCTTGCTTTATGCCCGAATTAACTCTTGATGTATTGCTCTTATTTTTAGCTGCGGGCATTCCGACATATTGAGGTGATACATAATCAGCCTGTCTTAATGTTATGGAATATAAAGTTTTATCTAATACTGCCGATGTAATTTCGCAAGGCTGTGATGCAATAACCATATTTTCAATAATTCTGTTTTCCGCACGCACTCTTAATTTAACACCGTTAACATAAAGCTGCTCTAATTCGGTTAAAGTTGTATTATCATCAATCGAAATATACGCTTGAATAACAGCTTTTTTCGGTTCTAAAACTTCATGGTCAACTATTACGGTGCCGTCTTCTAAAGGATGTTCAAATATTTTCATTTGATTTTCAACGGCAATTCGGGTTATTTCCAAATTTGAAAGAACCTCTAAAGGCTTTGAGTTTTCAATATTCCAAACGATAAACTTTCTTCTGTCGGTTTCGTTTGATGTTAATAATACTAAATTAGTTTGTGCTGTTTTGCTTTGTAGTGTCATTATGCTACATTTAACCCATTATCTTTATCAGCAACCGTGTTAAGCTCACTAGCCAATTCTTGACCGTCTTTTGCTTGTGTATTAATCGTTCCAATGTTAACGGTGGTTGTGCTGTTTGTATTATTCGTCAAGGCTTGCGTTTGATAACTATTTGAAATAGCACCTTGCGAAATTGAATTTAATTTATTGTTGTTTGCTTGTAAAAGAATTTTTTGACCGTATTCAATATAATTCGCTCTGTCATTTTTTAAATTGTAATCAGCTATTTGCTTCGCCATTTTTTTATCGGCTTCTGACCCTTTTATGACATCAATATCTTTCATATCATTTTGCCATTCAATTTTTTTATTAAAGATACTTAAAAAATTATTCCACCAACGTTTTATTCTTTCCCCCCATATTTCAAAACCTGCACGAATTTCTTCTAAATCATATCCCCAACTTTCCCATAATTTGCCAATTACACTATCACCGCCTTGAATAAAAACAATTAAATCTTGAATTATAGCAATTATTAAAGTGATTACTGCTATCCACCCAGCCCAAACTCCTATTAATTTCCTAGTTTCAACAGAAATCAAACCAAACAAAGGAATAAGTAATTTTACTACACCAACTACCGATAAAACTGCGGCTGATATTCCTATAAATATAGCTGCAATTTTAACACCGCCTTGATGCTCTGCAATCCAATCTGTTACAACTCTTATCGCTTTGGCAATCGCGGTTAAAGCGGGCAATAAAAGTCGTGCAATTACGGCTTGAATAGTTTGAACGCCCTGCCGAATATCTTGCTGTACTTGCTGATAATCTTTCATGCGTTCAATATCTTCTTTAGTATAAAGTTTATATTTATTTGCTCTCTTTAATTCTTCCCGGTATCTTTCAACACCTTGCACGAGCATTCTAGTAGTCGCTTCGTCAAGTCCTAAACTCTTCGCAAGCTCCCATTTATCGGCATCAGTTTTTAATTTTTCCATTTTTGCCGCAATGTTTTCTAGTGTTTGTTCGGGGTTATCTTTTGCAACCGATACACCAACTTTTAATGCTTTTTCTTTAAATTCTTTAGATATAAATTGTTCAACTGTTGAAGCTGTGCTTTCCGTATTGCCGCCGTACTTTTGAGCTGCAATACCTAAACGATGTAAACTTTCAACTGCAATATTGCTCTTTTGTGCAAGAAAGTCTAATTGCTCCGCTTGCTCATAAAAAACAATGCTTTGTCTTACGGCAACGCCAACGGAAGCGAGTAAACCGACTGCTTTAACCAATGACATAAAGTTTTTTTTGAGCTTTAAAATCTGAAATTCAGATTGCCCCTGCATTTTTTTAACTTCATCGCCAAATTTGACGACATTGTAACGAGCATCAACTAATGATAGTTTAACTCGTTCGATAGCTTTATCGTCTTTATCTGTCGATTTTTCGAGGTTGTCTAATTCTTTTTCAAGTGCCGATACTTTTTTTTCAGCTTTGTCTAATTCTGATTCAGTCGTTTTGAGATTTTTTTGAAAATCTTTTATGCCTTCCGAATTAAATCCTATTGCAAATAAATCTAATAGATTAGCCATTATTTACCTCTTGTTGAACCCTCTTTACTGTAACCCTCTATCCAACCCTCCCTTGAGGGAGGGAGTATAATTAAAAAATAAGAGGGTGAAAGGGGTTATTTTTTATCTTTCATTGCCGCTTTACTTATTAAATATTCGTTATACTTTGTTATCGTTTCCGCCTCATATATATCAAGGGCATCTTCTAAAGTATATCTGTTTTTGAGCTCCCAAAGTGTTGCACGCCCCGAACTGATAATTTGTCCAATAAATCCGTCAATATTTCTGAAACGTTCGATTTTGCAAGGGAGACTCCCTTGTTCAAGAAACCCAAGAGACTCCCGTTTCCGAAAAAATCAAAATTGTAATTTAAACATTCGTATTCGAGCTTTATTAACGTGTCAAAATTTGGAACATGATTATCAATAATTGCTTTAGATATTAACGGCACGTTTCCTCTTCCGTCTGTATAAACTCTTTCACAATAAGCAAGCATTTTAAATGCCTGTTCTTCGGTTTTTTTAAACTCGGAAAGAATTGGAATAAGCCCTGTCGGTAAATTGAAAATAACTTCTTGTGCTACCGTGCAGGGCATTTTGGAAATTATAAATTTATAACCATTAATCTCTATTTCTTTTGGCTCAAGTAAAACCTTTGAACTTGCACTCAATTGCTGCTGTGGTTGCTCGTTTTTTTGATAGTCTTTCCTTAAATTAAAATTCATCTCTTTATTATCCTTTTTTTATGATTAGACTACATCTTCAAAAACAAAGCCGTAAGTTTTGTTTTTAATTCTACCGTCGCCGCCGTATTGATAACCTGCTAAACCGTTTTTAATCACTCCGTTTTTATATGTTTTGGTTGCACCTGTTACGGGATTTGTAGCAACAATTTGAATAATATCATGCTTTGCTTGTCTATTTTTAGCGGCTCTGTTAGCTTCGAATAACATATCGAGGTTTACTTCGTCTTCGCTATGAGGTATAACAGGAACATTAACTTCAATGCCGTTTACTGTTTTCCAAGTTATTAACTCGCCGTTTACACCCGATGCGTTGCCTGCTATATCAATGTTCCCTGTTGCTCCTATGTCGCCGTCTTCCGGGAATGCTGTTAAGTCAATTCCGTTCGGAAATGTTACTGATGCCGTTAATCTTAACGCAATTCCGACTGATGATACATCTTGCATCTTATTTACTCCTTTTTATTAAACTAATATATTTCTGCCGTTAACTTTGCGAATTACGTTATTTTTCAGATATACAAGCGTATATTCTGCAACGTGTACAGTCGCATTATTTAAACTTTCGGTAGTTATTTCGACTGTAAATGTATAGCCGTTATTTTGGCATTCAAGCCATTTACTGTCATCGTCAAATACCTGCGTAATAAATGCTTTTTCAGTATTGTTTAAAATTCTGCCATTCGCAAATACATGGTTTGTCAATGCTTTATCTGCATTGTTTTGGATAATACCAACAACGATTGCTTCCCCGTCTTTATCAGCTGAAACAAAATCTAATGTTAAAAATGCATTTAAAACATCTGTTGCGATTGCATCTTTTAACCATGTTTCATTATCAAATATCGCACTATCAGTTCCGTCGGCGTTAAAACCGTTTTGATAAAATGCAATATTCGAACCTGATTTTTGTGTTTGACCGTTGTAGTTGATATTTAAGTTATCTAATGTTTGATAAAAATTGCCGTCATTATCGCCAACACTTACTGCCTGTTGCGGGAATTGTTGGAACATATAATTTTTAACGCCGTTTGGCTTATTATAATTTGTCGTTGCAGGTAATATTGCAGACATTAACCATGCAGGATTTACACCCGAAACGCCATAATTAATGTTATAATGAGCCGTCATACCCGTATATTTTGCTGCTGTCGCAATACCTTCTGCATAATTTGCACTTGATAAATCAAAACAAAAACGATATTGATTGTTTTGTTCGTCAACGAATGCCCCAATACCGTCTAAGTTTGAATAAGCATCGGAAGCTGAAACAAAACCGAATGTTGCAAAGTTTGTTGAAATATCTATTGTTTTATTTAAAATGTTGCCAATTGTAGCTTCTGCCGTTCCGTTTGATAAAACCGGAGCACTTGCAACATCTAAACCGAGTAAAGAACTTAAATCAGTTCCGGAAGCTCCGGCGGTTGCATAATTAATTTCATTTACTCCAGCTTCACCGCCTGTTATCGTAAAGCCTGCGGGGGTTGCTGTATAAGTAACCGTTGCACCTGTCCATAATGTACCGCCTGCGGTATTAGCTCTGATTGCAGTTTGAATTGCAGAAGCAACATCTGCATAACTTGTTACTGACGATAAATCAATGTCTGAAATTGTGTAAGCAGTTCCACCCAAATTAACAATCATTGAACCTGCTGTAACATCTTTTAACGTTGCTAAAGGTGTTAAAGGCTTTGTTGAATATATATAAGGTGCGAGTGCTTCAAAAGAATAACGCATAAATGAAATCTTTTTAGCTTGCGTTGCAACTTTTGAAACCCACCCAAAATATTCTCTTGCAATAGCAGCTTCGGGGCTTGTTGCAAGTGCGAAATCTGCAACATCATTACTTGATGTAAATTCATAAACTGTATTTGCCGCAAATAAAGGATTGGTTGTTAAAACTCTTAATATCAATTCTTTATTACGAACCTGTGTAGCGTTTGCAATAGCCGAAGTTATCGCAACGTATTTTTTTTGAGGAATACTCATAATTTTTACACTCCTTTTTTGTATATTTCTATTACGGTTTCTAATTTGTTAATTTGCGTTTGCCAACTGTCAGTATATACAAACTCGCAGTCGAAATAAGGCATCAATTGTATGTTTTCGTCATCATTCGTAAATGATTGTTCCTGAACATTTGTTGCACGATATTGTGCATAACCTTGATTTGAAAACATTGTTATTCCGTTTAAAGATTGAAAATATTGCCGGATTAAAGTTAAAACATCAACGCCGTTAAAAGTTTGAGCCGTATCTGTTATTAATTCCCTGCGAGTTGCTGAAAATCTTATATTTACAACTTGTTTTGTATTGTATTTTTTATTGTATTGCGTATCTTTTAATGGTTCTGAAACTTTTAAATTAAATCTGTATTCGCTGCCATATTGTCTTTTACTTAAAATTTGAATAAAAACGGTTGGTTTTAATTCCTCTGTTTTTATTATTTGGTGCAGCTTTTTAACACTCCAATTTTTAAGACCGAAATCAGTTAAAGCTGTTTCCGTAAATGTTTTAAAATCTTTATAAATCTGATTCTTAGTCTTGAATTGTGTCTGTATCGTCATTATCTCTAAACTTCTTAACTTCACAAATTACGCAGCGAGTATAACCGTTGGTTTCCCACCAGTTTTTATTCTCGATGATGTCAAATGTTTTGCCGTCGTATATTATTCTGCCAGTGACCTCTTTTTCGGCAATACTGTGCAATAATTGCGGGCAATATACAACTTTGTAATTCTTGTTTAAATCAAGCCCCAATTGCTCATACATTTTGTTTGAAACAGGCTGAATACTGCCTATATAAGTAACAGGCGTTGCAGCAACGGGAACTTCATTTCCTATTTCATTAACAGTCGTTCCCGAATAGTCGTAATACTCAAATTCTTTATTGCATCCTAAAATTGCCGTTGCTTCCATTGCTACGGGTAAAATATTAAATGTCATTTCTTTAATTCCGCTTTTCCCTGAACTTCTGCAATCATCAAGCCTGTTGCATTTAACGGCTTATTAGAAGTCGCTGCATTTCCCTTTTTCTTTGTTATATATTGATTTTCACGTTCTTTAATCGTTAATTCCGACAAAGGTGGTGATTGTATTTTTATCAATTCTTCTTGAATGATATTTTTTGCCCACTCTTTTAATCGTGTTACGGCTTGCAGCATTGTTTGCCTGCCCTCAAAAACACGGAGCATTTCTTGCATTAATATTTCCGTGCCTTCTGTACCTTGAATGCGGGCTTTGGCATTATCCATAAAAGGTCTTGCCGGAATAACAATATTTAATTCGTTTGTAGTTTTTTTTAGGTGTACACCGATATAATGTAAAAATGCTCTTTGTTTTTCTGTTACGTTTTGATGTATTGTCGCACCGTAATTTTGAACGGCGGCTATACCTGCAATCGGGGTTTTACCGTCATAGGTCGAATTCTCAAACCAACCTGCTTGAATTTCAAAATCATTTAATTCTTTCATTAAATGATTCCATAATTTCACGTTTTTTTTACGCAATTATAAAACTCTTTCAAAACTACCGCCGTAATATTTCGGCATTCCTGATATTGTTTCAATTAATGCCAATAACTCTAATCCATACGGGCTTAAACTCAACCAATAATCGAAATTATCGCTTGCCGGAATTGTAGCATAAGATACGCTTACTTCACCAACAGAAGCACTTGCGACCTTGCCTCCTTGTCCGTTTGTTCCCTTTTGTGCTTGTGCATTAATAAAGGTACGGTGTGCCGTCAATAAATATATTGCTGTATTTATGCGGCAACCGAACCTTCTTAAATCCCATTTACAATCCGCCCAAGCAATCGTGTCATTTAAGTAATAAGTTGCAATAGGCTTTAATACATCCGTATTAAATTGAGGATAAATAATTAAAAATTCGTTAATATTTGCAGTAATTTGCATTATTCTTCGTCTTCGTCGTCTTCTTTTTTAATTGGTTTTGCTTTGCCTTTTGCCTTTTTATAATCTTTAGCTGTTTTTTGTTTTGATTTATCTTTTGGCATTTTAGCGGCTTTTTCTTCAACTTTATCTTCGGAAGGTTTATGCTCAATAATTGCAATAAAGCCTGCTTCAACGTGTCTATTAAAATCTTTGTTTTGTTTTAAAATGTCAAGCTGTTGTTCTGTAACTTCTGTTACTACGCCGTTCGGGGTTTCTAATGTTTTTTTATTAATTACATCAGCACCGCCTTTAATAACAACTGTTTCAACGGCATTATTAATTCCGTTAACACCTTTTACGTATTGTGTATAACATTGTGTATTTGATAATTTGCTTAAAATGAATGGCATAATTTTAAAATCCTTTCCTCTTTAAAATTTCTTTCCCGTCTTTATTACCCCCGCAAAAGCGGGGAATAATAAAGAGGAAGTCTTTTTGACTATATTCCTGAATATCTAACAACACCGATAGGATATTGACAAATAACACCTGCTGTCGCACATGCGTAATCTTCAATTAATCCTTTAGCATGTTTTTCGATACCGATTAAACGGAATGCATCTTGTAATGATTGTTTAAATACTTTATTACCGTTAACTGCATCAGCATAAACATACATTACATCGCTGCCGCCGTTTGCTCCGTTCAATTCAAGAACAGCTTCAACTCTTGCATTTGGATAAGTTTCTTCAATCCATTGCATTACTGTTTTGGAGCTGTATGCGTTCATTGTATATAAATATTGTTCTGTTTCTAGAGCAATAGCAATTGTAAACGCTTCTTTTGTTGGTTTGAACAAGCCGCCTAATTTGTTCTGTAAAGCAGAAACAGCGGTCTTAATATCGGCTGTTATTTGTTCAAAAGTCTTTGTTGACCATTTTGTATCTGATGTCCCCATTGCAACTGTTGTATAAGCGGGTAATGCAGGGTCATTTAAGAAACCATAGGTTCTGATGTCACCTGTTGAATAGCCGTAAAATCCAACTTCATTTAATGTAATTGCAATGCCTTCTGCAACTGCTTGTGCTTTTACATCATGGTCATTTATCATAGATTTTGAAGCTCTCATTTCTTCAAGATAGCCTGTTTTAAGACCTAATTCAAATCTTACTACGTTTCTTCTTTCATAGTTTGGATTCCATGAAGCAAACGGAATATTTGTAGTATCGGTGTAAGGTTCTGCTTTACCTGTTTTTTCAAGTATTCTTGTTATAATTTCTTCATCTTCAAAAGAACCTTCAATATCACGACCAACTAAATCGTCTATTGCACGTGCTGCTGTTATAACATCAACTGCTTTCGGAACCCAATATTGGAAGAATTGAATAGGGCCGGGAATTGAAGCTTGTGTTTGAAGTGCGGGAGCTGCATCCATAGCAGCACCTTTAAATGCTTTTTCAATTCCAAATTTTGGGGCATTATCCATACCAATACCAAGCATTGATAAGTCGTTAATTGTTACCCCCTTGCGGTTTTGTATATCAAAAGACCTCACCTGTTTAGGTGCAAAACCATGTCTTAATAAAGTAACTTCTTTTGTCATTTTATTTTAACTCCCTTAATTAATCACCTAATTGTAATATCGCTGTATCATTTGCATTGCCTGATACTTTTATAAATTTCGCATTTGCTATTTGTGTAAATCCAGCGGGAATGTTTCCTGCAACATCATAAGCATTGATTGCACCGTTTGCATTGTTATATGCTGCAACGTAACCGGGAGCAAAAGCAGAAGCGGGTTTAACAAATATATGTCCAAATGTGCATAAACCGCCTTGAATACCGTTTGGCAATTCTAATGTTGCGTTAAGTCCTTGATAGTTAGCAAATTGTTTAGGTTCAACAAGAACACCTGCAAAAGCGTTCGTGCCACCTATCATTGCTTGACCGTCTGTTGTTGTGTGAGTAAACGCACAAGCGATTTGTGGTTTAACTTCTACCGCATCAACTCCGCCTGCAAAAGCTGATGCAACTATATTTGCATCAGAAGAAGCAAGAGAATAATAATTGCCAACAATGCCTGCTTCATTTGCCGTTAAAGTAACAGTTGAAGAAGAAACAGAAGCGGTTAAGATAGTTGCAAGGTCTTTTGTACCTGTGTAATTATCAGTTCCGGCAGTTCCTGTTCCGTTTACTGTTTTAACTAAAGAGGTCAATGTAGCACCCAAATTTGCTCCGATTTTAACATCGTTTGCAGCTGCCATTGTTGATTTAAAGCGATATGTAATATTTGCAATCGTTACTGTGTCGCCGTCGTCAGGATTTGCTGTTGCAGTTAAAGAACCTGTTGCAGCAACACCTGTTGTAATTCTTGAAAGCAGAATGTAGCCTGCTTCTCTGTGCGGGCTGTCATCAGCGTATTCACCAACAACACCCAATGCCAAATTTTTGTTTACTTGTGTTTGAAATGTCATAATTATTACCTGCTCTTTCTTATTTACCTTCTACGTAATTTTTAAAATCTTCACTAGTTCCGTCATCAGTAAAATTAATGCTATCTTTAGCAACTGTTATATAAGTTTTTTTATGTTTTGCTGTTGCTGACAAATAGCCTTCTAATCTATTCAATGAAGGTTTAATATCTAACTTGTCGCAGCCGTATTTAACAACTTGTTCAATTGTCATAGCGTTATAATTAACATTGTCGCCAATAACGGGTTTTAATTTTTCAACAAGCTCATCACGTTTAGCAATATATTTAATTGCTGTATCCATTGATAAACCTTCTTCTTTTTTATCTTCTTTCTTTTCTTCAATCACTTCTTCTTCTTCATCTTTGGTTTCACCGCATTCATCGTTTGCACCTGTTTCAGAAGGGTTATAAGCGATTTTTTCTAATTTACCGATTACAAATCTTATATCTTCATCGGTTAAACCTTTGTCTTTAAGAAATCCGCCAACTTCGTCTATTTCTTTTCTTTTGTCGGTTTCTTCGTCAACTGCGGGTTTTTCTTCTTCTTTTGGTTCTTCGTCAATTACTTCATCTTCTTTTTTTTCTTCGATGACTTCTTCACCGCCGCCCAAAAGCTCTTTTTTGATTTCCTCTTTTAATTCTTCTTTGAGGTCTTCGTCTAATGTGATTTTTGCCATTTTTGAATACTCCTTATTTTTTGAAATTTCTATGTCTAATTTGTCATAAACTATCGAATTATCGGTTACACGACATTCACTCCCCATTCTGCCCTCATCGACCAATGCGATATGATTGAAGCGTATATCACGTTGAATCGCATCATAAGGCTGTCCGTTATAAATACCGGGAGTTAATTCATATCTGCAACGATAACCAAGAGATAAATCTCTTTTATTTGTTTTTTCTATTAAATCTTTTACTCGTTCCGTATATGCCTTTAAATCGTTTGTTATTAACGGTAAATTAACTTTGACATTCTCTAATGTCGTTCCCTCAATTCCCTTCTCTTCCGCAGGGGTAAATTCTTTACCAAGCATTTCGTGGTCATTAATAAACGGAATGTTTTCAAGGCTCTTTAATGTTTCAGGGTTTGTTAATTCATCTTCGGGTCTTAATACCATATAAACCTTATCGGGTTCAAGTTCAGGGCTTATTGTTCTGCCCAAATACGGGAATACTCCGACTTTTGTCATTGGAACATCATAATATGTAACATATCCGTTAACATCGATTTCCTTTTTGTCTTGTGTTATTGTCATTTTTAATCCTCAAAATCTAAAACTGCCTGCATAATGCAGCGGCAATATGGTAATTGTCCGGGAAAACCTGTTTCACCTGTTTTTTCGTTTATAACAGGTGGGTCATTAATGTCAAATATTCCACCATTTAAACCTTCGGGATAGTCTTTCATATGATATTCTCTAGGCTCTCTGCTGCCACCCGAATGAAGCCATTTGAATTTTTTTATATTAGCTTCTTCAAAATTTCTTAAATTTATACTGGTAAATGCTTTTCTTGTTTGGTCCTGTGCAATTAAATCGGCTCTGCGTTGCGATTTTGCTCCGTAACTCAATAACTCTTTTGAAAGCCATTTAACACCTTGACCGTTTTCGATGCTTCGTGCGACAGCACCTGTTATTTGTTTAAAATACTCATCGGGAATTGATTTTATAAGCGATACGTTTTCAAACATTAACGCTTTCATAACTTCCGATTTTTCGGGGGTAATTGCCGAACCAACCAAAGTAAAGTCTTTTGCTTTATCGCCAAGCATTTTTTTTAATGCTTCATTAATTTGTAAATTGGAGTAACGATTTGTTCTTTTTAAAAGCCTTTTAACAAGCTCTTTTGCACGAAGGGAAAACTTATCGCCATATTTTTTTTGTAATTCGTTTAAAGCTATGCGAACCTGTGATGATATACTCTCATCTTGTGCTATTTCAACCTGATAATCCAAGTCGCTATAAATACCCGTTATCTCTCGTTCGCATTCCTTTGTCATTTGTTTAACGAGCTTTTTTAGCTCCTTAACATACCAACTCATTATGCCTGCATTTACATTCAGGCGGTTTGATGTTACTTGTCGTTTTTTTTTCATATTTTTATATTTAGGGTTTAAAATTTATTTAAAAGTGGTATAATGTAATTAGTTTCAAAGTTGATAGAGGATTATGGGCTGTCTATCATGTAAAGTTGAATTAGTGACTACTCCTTTCAACACTTTGGAACTTATTTATTATAGAAAAGCTGTTAGGACACAAATAAATTTATCTTGCCTTAGTTCTTTTGATATTATGGCTTTTTTACCTTTATATTTTAATATCCATCTATTCGTGTCTTCGCGTGTTGTGTCAATTGAACCACGTTCTATAACTTTCCCCAACCCTTTTAAAAATTCTTTGGGGTCTATATTCCTATCTTTTCTGTGTTCAATTATATGTTTTAATCCACAACTTTTATCACCCCAAAATATGGCAATATCTCCGATAACATCTCTATGAAAAGCAGCTTTAACATGTCCTTTTTGCTCTTTATAAATTTTATTTATAGCATGTTGCCCTTTAACACCTTTAAATTCTTTTCCCAAAAGTTTTTGAACTTCTTTTGATAATTGACCTTCAGTATGTTCTTCAAATGCTTCGTTTTGTTCTTCACCGTTCATTATCGGGATTTTAGCACCGTTTGATGTAAACCAGTTTTTTGGTTCTTCATCTACCGAAAAGGGGCTTGCGATGTTTCACTACCCCCGTCTTCAAACAAATCGGGCTCTGTTTCCGGCATTTCTTCTTCTAAAGCAGAATAACCCGAGTTTTCATCGGTTCTTATTTTCTCTCTGACTTCTTCGGGAGCAATAACGCCTGCCTGAATATATGTGCTGTCTGTTCTTGCTTCAATTTCTCTTATTTCCGCAGCTTCTTTTGCTGTCGGTGTGTCTATTTCGTCAAAGCGTACAACATAGCGTTTGTCAATGCCATATTTACTCATTGCAAGTAATCTGTAATGCATTTCAAGTATTGGCTTAAAGTCGTTTTCTTCAATACCTTTTAAAAGTTTTTTGTATTGTTCATCTTCGTAACTGCCCGATGATTGCCAACCTTTAGGGCTTGTTTCAAGTAATCTTGTCGCAATAACACCTGAAATCGCAGCAACAACCTGATAAGAAAGCATAACGACATTGTCAAAATCGGCAAGAGTTGTGTCAATTTGACCAATTTTTTGTTCGGGTCTGATTGTCAACCAACCAAAATTATTACGCAGCCAAGACATAAATTTTAATTCTTGGCGTTTTTCACTATCAAATAATAAGCTGTTCGGATTAACCTCGACATAATTTAAACGCTTACTCATAGCAAGCATCGGAGCTTCTTTTGCAGTTTTATGAGCGGCATAAGTTTGTTCGTATAACATTTGAGGTAACGGAATTCCGCCCCAATAATATGAAGGTTTAAGAATGTCAGACGGCGTGCCGTATGTGTTAAAAATAACCCATGTATAATGAACCATTTGTCCGTTTGGTAATCTAAACCAAGTCGGCTGATAAAATCTCTTGCTTAAAGGATTTGTTATTGATTCCGTATCTAAAGTTTGAGCAACCCAAACAGGCTCAACAACTGCCATTCCTTTATATTTTTTGCCTTTTACGGCATCAATATTAAATGGAATAGAATAATCAATTTCATCAATTAATGGAATACAGATTGACTGACCAAATTTCCTTTTATTTGCAGCGAATTTTTTACAAATACCTTTTATATTAAAGCCGTCTGTATCGTCAGAAACATTCTGCATTTGCTGCATTGTTTCTTTTTCATCTTCATCAATTTCTTTTTCATTACAACCGAGCTTATATCCGACTGCAATTGCATCATCGCAAGGTGCATCGATAGCCTTTTGTATAAGCCAATCTTGTGCTAAAATAGCACAATTATTAAACCCGATAAATCCTTGCTTTGCGTAATAAGTAAATATGATGTCCTGACCTGCTTTTTGCATTTCAAAAACATCATTAATAGCTTCCTGCAAACTTGAAGCCCCTTTGCTTACATTATCGGAAAACTCGTCATCCAAGCTGTCTAATGCAACATTAACGGAATTTCCGTTAACATCAAACTGTTTAATAACAAAGTCTTTTGCCGTTTTTTGCACGCTGCAATTATAAAGCTGTTGCAAATCGTTATTATCGTAAGTCGAAGCCAAATCATGCATTGCTTCTTCAATGTTAGCAATACGTTTTTCTTTAGAAACTTCGTTTTTAATTTCCTTAATAACGTTATCTTCGCTTTTTTTTGGTTTGCGATTTATAAATTTGTTTAAAAAATTTGCCATTATGTGCTAAATTCGTCTTCTAAACTATACCTTACGCTGTCAATATGGTGATTGTTTTTATCGGGATAAATACTTTTTAAATTGCCATTTTTATCTTCTTCATAAGCATAATTGATAAACTCTTGATAAGTATTTGGGGAACGTTCAGGGTCAATATATATTTTGCTTAAACCCTGCAATTTTTTAATGCCGTAACTAACTGAACCCGGACCTTTACGAGCTTTTTTAACGGGCAAGCCTGCATTTTGAAATTCGTAAATACTTTTCGGGTCTTCGCTATCGGCAATAATTTCGCTGCCTGCCGAATGTTTTGAACGAACAGCTTTTATTGCTAATTCATTTGACATGCCAACAGCGTGTATTTCATCAAATATATATAAAGCTCTGTGTTTTCTATTAAAATAACTTTTTGTGAAAGCAAACGGGTCAACCGCAAAGCCCCAGTCTATGCCTTCGAATATTCGGTCAAATCTTGCAAGCTCTTCTTTGGTAAATTTACGAGCTTCAACGTTATCAAATATAAGCCCTTCGGCTTTGCCTAATTCCCCTAATCCGTAAACTCGCCAAAAATTATTGTTGCCTTTTCGACTTTCAAGTTCTTCAATTTCTGCTGCCGTTAAGAATTGATTATCTTTATATGTCGATTTGATTAAAGTGCATTTATCAGGATTATTTGGAATTATTTGATTATGAACCCAAAATGCATTGGTCGGGTTATAATCAACGAAAATTTGTTCATGTGTTCTTATAAAAAGCTGCAATGCTGTTTCGTAAGGTATTAAGTTCGCTTCGTTTATGAATAAAATATCACGTCTTGAACCTCTTGCCTTGCCCGGGTTCTCTAACGCTATTAAATTTATTTTTGAACCGTTATTAAAAGTAATAAAATTGTCGCTTCGGTTAAGCATCAAATCAAGATTTAATCCGAATTGCTCAAACACGATTGGCAAGTCTCTAAGTACACCACGTTTTAAATGCGGCACGCTTTCTGATGCTATATCAATTGTTACTGTTCTGCCAAGAGCAATGATAGTCAATAATTGCAGGATTGAAAATGTTTTACTGCTTGACGAACCGCCCTGATTAATAATGTATCTATATTTTTGAGAATTGTAAGCATCTGCATTTTTATAAAATGTGTTCGTCAACTTTAACATTTTGTATTTCTTTTATTAGTTCTGCATCTGCCTGATTTGCAACTACAATTTGAGGTGTTTTGTTTGTAACTTCAACTTTTTTAACAGGGTTTTCACCAAGTAATTCAACAACGGAGTCAAAAGCCTTTTGATTACCTTTCACATATCTTTCAATTAATTTAATAACTCCGGCTTCTTTGCGTGTGTAGGTGTTGCCATTTTTGTCCCGAATTTTAAGTGCCAAGCCAATTTCAAGATACTCTTTAATTTTTTTTGTTTCCTTGATTTTAGCTGCTCTTGCTTTGCCACCTTTAGAACGAATTTTCTTTGCATCTTCTTTGCATCGTTCATTAACAGGTATTAGATTTTCATTATTTGCCATTGATTAACTCCGCTTTTTTGCCTGTTAAATTTTCCCAGCGTTGTATAATGACCGAGCAATACTTAGGGTCTAATTCCATAACTCTTGCTTTTCTACCGTCTTGTTCGCAAGCTATAAGCGTTGTACCTGAACCACCGAATAAATCAAGAACTATGTCAGAGCCTTTTGTATTATTTTTTATTTGGTAATCAAATAAACCGACGGGTTTCATTGTTGGGTGTTCACCACTTCGTTGAGGTTTATCAAAATCAATAACGGTTGTTTGTTTTCTATCAGAAGCCCAGAGGTGACTTGCTCCGTCTTTCCAGCCGTATAAGCAGTTATGTGTTATAATTCCATCTGCAATATAATGCTCATATTTATCAACAGCCAAACTGTAAACTTTACCGTCAAACTGCTCAAATTCTATTTTTGATATACTTTCCCATTTAAATGTTTTATTTCCATCATATTTTTTAAACGGAATTGGGAGTTGCATTATTTCGGGAATTAAATTACAAGCATTTATTTTTGCTGTAACTCTTCTTGAAAAACGGCTAAATTCACCTTTTGTTATTAACGGGAATTTTATATTTCTTCCAAAATCCTCTAATAATTTCTCTGCATTTGTTTTTAAATTGTTTAAATCAATTGAATTATATATAGTTTTTACTTGTTCTTTACATCTTTGATTGTAATTAGAATTTTTACTTCTTAAATCTGCTTCCCAACAAGTATATGGAATGCCGTATTTAACCGCACATATTTGTTCTTGTATTTGAGCATCTGATTTATTAGCACAAACTGTTAATATCCAACACGATTCAGCTTTTTCTGTTCTAAATCTATCTTTTACTCCAAAACCACGAGAGTCATACATTCTTGATATACCAACTCTGAACCAATCACCACGTTTCATTAAATAAACGCAGTAATTATTATGGTTTTCTGAATTAAATCTTACTGAAAATTGATGATTGTCTGTTGCTCTTGTTTCTTTCCCATCACATTTAATTTTATACATCAAGCCTTTATAATCACGACTTGCTGTTTTTATTTCTAAACCTTCTCGATATCCTTTAACAGTTCCACCGAGAGTATCAAAACTCACAACTCTATCACCGTCTTTTAGTTTCTCAATAGGGACATATCCATTGGGTGTTAATACTTTTGTGCCTGCTGGTTGACATGGTTCATGCTTCCAGTGGTAATCTTGTCTGCCAAGTATCATTTGGTTTTTATTCCAAATTAAACATTGACGGACTTGCCAACCTGCATCTATACATGCACCTCTGAAATTATATCCTTCTGAGTCTGCGTGCCAAATATAGAATACTGCACCGGCTTTCATGACGGCATTGGCACATTCAAACGCATCTCTTAAAAATTCTCGGAAGTTTAAGTCCGACATTTTATCGTTTTGAATTTTTAAGTGGTCTTTGGTTTTACCCTCGTAATTAACGTTGTATGGCGGGTCTGTAATAAGCAGGTCTGCCAATTCACCGTTCATTAATTTTTCAACATCTTCAATTTTGGTGCTATCGCCGCACATCAAACGGTGGTTTTCAAGCTGCCAAATATCACCTGATTTACATCTTGTTTCAACTTCTTCCGGAACTTCGTCTTCTATAATTTCTTTATCGTCAAGTTGAAAATCGACATCAATTCCCCAATCTTGCAGCGTTTCGGTTTCAAAATCAGTTTGCAATAGTTCTAAATCGAACTCGGAGCTGTCAGAGGTTGAATTATCCATGACAGCAAGCTGTTTTCTTTTATCGTCATCGGTTTTTAAATCGGTTCTTTTAACTACAACTAATTCAGAACCGTCTGTTTCTATAATCTTTGTTTTTATTCCGAGCTTTTGAGCCTGTTCGTAAATACCGTTGCCGCAAATTATCTCGTCTTCATTATCTATAACGATGCTGCGACCTGCTCCGCATTCTTCCAAAGATTTCTTAATTAATTCTTTGTTCTTATCGTTGTGTTTACGATAATTACGTTTATCTGATTTAATCATAGTCAATTTTTCCTTTTATTTAAAAAAAGCGAGGACAGTATGAAAAGATATATGTCTACAAGTATTCGGAATTTTGAAGAGAATAGAAAAACTCATCCTCGCATAAACTTTTTTTAAAAGCAGGGCATAAGCCAAACCCCGCTTATCTCACCAAAAATACACAAGCACCGTGTGGTGTCGGGTTAATCCTGACTTTCTGAGAGGCTTATAAACTTTTAATAAAAACTGCATATAATAAGCAATATGCAGTTTAACCTTAAAGGAAGGGTCTATATAAAGATATTAGTTTGAACTCATTTAAATGGTGTATTTTTTAAAATTAATTTTTTTGTAGAAAATATTCCGATTTTTTATTCCTTTAAAAACCTCATATCCTCTAAATGGTGTAGAGCCTTTTAATAAAAGGGGTTTGAGGCATTGTTTCTTCTATAACGATATGTATGGATAATAAAACTTATGTAACAAGCGATTTTTTAACGTATTTTATCGAGGTGGTATGTTATATCCTATTTTAAATTTTAGGTGGCAAGAACTCGCTCGTGCGGGCAGATATTTTTAATAAATCTAACTTTTGATATTAATTTTTCGCTTGAAGCCCACCCTTGCTCAGATAAATATCGTCTTCGCTGTGTTTCTCGGTCTAAAGTCTTTCCGTAAACAAAATCGTTTTTGCTTTGCTTTGGAATACTCACTAACGGAACTTTAAGCGGTTGCCGAATTCTGATTTTGGAAGTTTCCTTTAAAAAATCGAGTGCTCTATTTCCTTTGAGCTCCTCGACTTCCAATTTTCTTAATTTGCCTTTATCGTGTCCATAACGTGTAATTTGAACTTTAAGACAGCCGTTTTTCTTACATGTTAAAGTGTCCACGACTTCTTTTATAACCCTTTTATTGTTAACATTTTTTTTAATCGGTGCGTTAATTATATCGGTGTCGATACACCAGTAAGTCTCAGGGTCATTCTTTGAATATTTAACACCGCAACAAAAAAAAGACATAAATATTCCCCTTTGCGTGAGGGTGGTCGTTCGCCATTGTCATCTCTGCTGTCGCTATGCGGCTCCCCACATTTTTACTATACATGATTTTCTATAAAATTTAAACCTATCGAAAGTATAGACTTTATTTAAGCTCCATTTTTCAATATATATACGATTAATTCACTTCGTTTTTTTACGTTATATTTGCGAAACAGGTCTCGTACAATCCATTTAATATTGGCTTCTGAATAGCCTGTGATTTTAGCAATTTCAGGATTTGACTTGCAATCAATAACCAAATCTAAAACCCGTTTTTTAATGTCAAAATTGACGTTCATTTTTATACCTCAGCTCCCTTAAACACAACTAAAGACAATGCATTTTTAAAAATTCCCATTTTTTCGCCGGAATCGGCATCAATAAACCTATAACCTTTCCGCAGCCAATGTATTTCAACATTCGGGTTAAACAAAATATAATCATGCCAATACTTTGTTTCGGTTCTAACAGGTAACAACATTACAGTAGTATTTCCCTTTTGTTGCTCTTCAAATGCTTTTTTAATCCACTTAATACATTCTTCATATGGCGGATTACACCAATTAATACTTTTCCAATTTTCTTTTAATCCATCTTTTTCGCCGTATTTATAATAATCGGTTGCAGGTATATGATAATCGCTACAACAAGTATCT
>JAEIGA010001197.1_pt1 | contig 39926 bp, 34 predicted proteins | sample 9270691 | NCBI WGS metagenome assembly JAEIGA01 (sample SAMN17057246, study PRJNA624740) | gut metagenome | biome: biome; isolation source: fecal sample | host: Bos grunniens | place: China: Xizang | collected 2019 | reverse complement strand
GCGTTGAGAACCTCGTTACTTTGATGGACGGTTACTTCACCAAGGGTGCTCACCACCTGAACGTGAACGTGTTGAACCGCGAGATGCTCTTGGATGCTATGGAGCACCCAGAGAAGTATCCACAGCTCACAATCCGTGTATCTGGTTACGCTGTGAACTTCATCCGTCTGAGCCGTGAGCATCAGCTCGAGGTTATCTCTCGTTCTTTCCACGAGCGTATGTAATAAACATTATAATGTAAAATTAAAATAGGCTGGCTATTTAGGCCGGCCTATTTTTTCAAAATAACAACTATGGATATCAGAGTACATTCATACGAGTCATTGGGAACATTCGACGGCCCGGGACTGCGTCTTGTCGTTTTCCTCCAGGGATGTAACTTCCGTTGCCTCTACTGCGCAAACCCCGACACCATTGACTGCAAGGGTGAGAGCAAGGTAACCGACATCGAGGATATCGTGCATATGGCAATGAATGAAAAACCTTTCTTTGGAAAGAGGGGTGGTGTTACCTTCAGTGGTGGCGAGCCCACCTTCCAGGCAAAAGCATTGGTGCCGCTGGTGAAGCGCCTTAAAGAGCAGGGCATACACGTGTGTCTGGATACCAATGGCAGCATCTGGAACAGCGATGTCGAGGAGCTATTGTCATTGGTGGACCTTGTGCTGCTCGATATAAAGCAGGTGAACCCCGAGCGTCACAAGCTCCTCACCGAGCGTAGCAACGAGCAGACATTGAAGACTGCAAAGTGGTTGCAGGAGAATGGCCGCCCCTTCTGGTTGCGTTATGTCCTTGTCCAGGGCTACAGTGCCTTTGAAGAAGATATACGTGCGCTTGGCGAGCATTTCAGGGAATATGATATGATAAAGCGCATAGAGATTCTTCCATACCACACCCTGGGTGCACACAAATATGAGCCTCTTGGAATGGAGTACAAGCTCAAGGGCGTGAAGGAGAACACACCGCAGCAGCTCGACGAGGCAAAGGCAATCTTCGATGAGTATTTCGATTGTGTCTTTGTGAACTGAAAACAAAAAAGCAGAAGCGCGAGCTTCTGCTTTTTTGTTGGTATTATTCCTCGAGTCTTGTCCAGTAGACTGTCTTGCCAATGCCCATAATGTTGCCGTATACCTTGAGTGTCTTTGCGTCCTTGAACTCGATGTCTACGCTGTAGATTTTGCCGCTTCCCGGGTCGTAGATCTTGGTGTCGGTCCACTCCTTGTCCTTGGCGTTATACTTGAGTCCCTTTATGAGGACAACCTTGTCAAGGTCTACATTGCGCAGCTTGGCATCGGGGTTCTTTGTGTCCTTGCGTTTGTTGCCCTTTGAGTCATAAGCCTTCTCAACCCAGAACACCTGTGCGGTGTATGTGCCGTTGGCTTCCTTTGTGATTCTGATTTTGCTCTTGCTGCCATCCTTGATGCTCAAATACTCTCCAATGATGTTGTCGCCCTTTGAATTCAGGCCCTGTGCGTTTGATGTGAATGCCATAAGCACACACATAAGCGTAAAGATGATTCTTTTCATTTTGTACTGTTTATTTGTTAAAAACTGTACAAATGTATTTAAATTATTGCACAACACAATGTTAGTTGTGCAATAATTGCAGGTTTTTGAACTTTTTTAAATATTGAGTGCACTTTATGGATTGAGTCTGGTTATAATGGTAGTTGTTTGCGGCGTGTTGCCGTTTGATAATCGCCGTTTTTGTTCACTCCCTGTTGTATTCTATGATGTCGAGGTTGGTGAGTGCCTGCTCGTCGCCCATACGTGCCGCCTTTTCAAATGCGCGTTCGGCTGCGTGGCGATGGTGGCGGCGGTACTCTATTATGCCTTGCAGGTTCAGCGCGCGCGGGTCGTTCCTGTATGGTTTCAGGCTGTGGAGCAGCTTGCCATAGTCGGGCGAGGGGTTGTTCGTCAACTCGTCGACAATGGCGTTGAGTGCCATTGCTGCGCTGTCGGGCACGTTGTGGTAATATATGCCGGTGCAGCAGGCTATGCGGTGTGCCGGAAAGTAGTGCGATTGCAGTTTACTGTACAGCGCGCCATTGTCATATTGCTTCAGCATCTTCTCGCGGGTGCTTTCGTTGGGTTCTTGTTTCAGGCGGGAAATGAACTCATCGGCACCGGGAATCCCGCTCTCCTTTATGTCGTTGTAGATGATATTCCAGTTGCGTCCGCCACCGGCAACTTCAAAGATGGAGTCGGGGAGGCTGTGGTGTTTCCTGATGTGGTCGCGCATTGATATGGCACGGTTCAGGCCACGTTGTGTCACTTTGTCCTCGTACCCCTCGGGCGAGGTGTAGCCGGCAATCTGGATGGATTGCAGCGTTGTGCTACTATCAGCGAGTATCTCGCCAATGATGTCCATCATCTCCTCAATTGATTGTGCGTTGTTCAGGTACTCGGGGTCGAGCTTGCTGCTGTTGCTGGTGTAGCGCACGATGTTGGGGGTGATGTTCATCTCGGGTGCATTGCTGCTTGTGAGCGGGGTGTAGTATCTGATGCTCCTTATGTGTGGATGTTCGGCTGCAATGTGGTCGGCAACGCTCTTGCCGGGGGCAACTCTGTGGCAGCTCATTGGCGGGCATTGTGGCAGGGCGATGGTGAAAGTGTCATATGTGAACTTGGTGCCGCGGCGGTTGCTGTATTCGCAATATGTGACGCCATACATTGTGTCGCTAACAGCCTCCTCGGGCAGCACAAGGGTGCAGCTGCTTGGTCCGTGCTTTTGCAGTGCCGGAGTGCTGTTGTGTCTTTTGATATATCGCTTGGTGTATCGCTTGCCCTGTATGTGTCGTTGGGCAGTGCTGATGCAGGTGTCGGGGGTGCACAGATGCGTGACAATGAGCATTCCCTCGTCCGTGCCGGGCTTGGGGGTGTCGTAATCGAAGGTGAAATACCAACTGCTGTCGCTGTGTACGGCTGTGTAATCCTCGGGGAAATACTGTGCGCTTGCCACGCTGCATATTGCAACAAGCAGCGCTGTGATGTGGAGTCTCTGTTTCATAATGAATGTTTTAATAATACGGTTTCATTATAAAACGTAGCAGTGTGGCTTATGGTTCTTTGGTGCCTATTGTTGCAATGGTGGCCGGAACTTGTTCTATATTGTCAATGATGGCTGTGGGGGCGTGTTCATCGACAATGGGCTCCTCCTCCCAGCAGATGTTCTTTAGCCATATGGTTCTGCAACCGAGCTTCGATGCGGGATGGATGTCCTTGCGGTATGAGTCGCCAATGACAACTATCTCCTCTGCCGGCAGTTGCAGTGCCTCGACACCAAGTGCAAAAAGGGCGGGGTCGGGCTTGCGTATGCCCACAATCGACGACTCCACAATGCTATTGAAATAGCCGGCGAGCCCGAACTCATCGAGCACCACGGGCATATTGCCATAGAAATTGGTGACAAGTACCATTGGGTATTGCTTTGAGAGCTGCTCCACGATGGCACGGCTGGTGGCAAGGGTATCTTTTACCTTTTTATAACAGCCGTCGGTAATGCGGTCGGCAAGCTCGGGGGTGAACTGTTGGGGGAGTGCCTGCTCCCTGAGGTATTCGAACTGTATTGCAATCTTCTTTTTCAGCAGTGTGCGGAAAGTGTCCAGGGGGGATATAATGGGGGCTTTGGCCAGTGAACGCTCGCCGTGTACATAGGTATTGCGGTACACCTCGCGTTCAAGTTCTATGCCCGCGGCTTTGTACTCGCTGGCAATTACCTCGCCCCAGTGTATGCCGTTGGTGTCAATTGTGCCACCATAGTCAAAGATTACTCCTTTAATTGTACTCATATCCGCTTTCAATCTTTTGGGTGAGACGACTGCAAAGTTTCTCGTGCCTGTATTTGGTATATACAAACAGCAGCATAAGTATCACAAGTTCAAAGAAAAGGTAGAACCACATTTCTCCAATGAGCATAACAAAGAACAGTGTTATGGCGCGTGTGTTGAAGGTGAGTATGTTGGTGTACTTCATCAGCGGGAGGCTACCCTTGCGGAACTCCTTGCGCAGTGAGTCGGGGATGTCTGTGCCGTACTTTTCGTTTACAACTTTGATGAACTTCTGGAATTTTGGTGTCATATTCTCCTGGTTCTCTACATAAGCAATGTATGCGTTGAGGAATATCTTCCAAAAGAAATTGCCTTTCCACGGTGTCTCGCTGTACTCCTTGCGCACGGTTGTCGAGTTGTGGAACTCGTTGCCGTTCTTTTCGTTGGTGAAGTAGAGGTGTATGTTGCGGTAGTAGTCGGCAAGCTGGCATTGCGAGCCGTGTACCCAAAAACCGCTGAACGAGCCCATTATCCATATTATAATGCCCCAATTGTACTCGGGAGCAAATGGGATGGGCTGGAAATTCTCGCGCACGGCAATGGCAAAGTATATGCAGAAGAACCAGCAGTCGCCGGCAAAGCCGTCGAGTATGCGGCCCCAGTGGGTCTTTTGCCCGGTGATGCGTGCCAGTTGTCCGTCGGTACTGTCATAGAGGTTTGCCCAAATGAGCAACAGTATGCCGACAATGTTCCATCGCAGGCTCTCCTGCGCAAAGCACACACCGGCTCCCATACCAAGGAATATCGAGATTATTGTGATTACGTTGGGGTGTATGCCGTATTTGCGGAAAAACAGCGCGCAACGGAAACCAAGCGGGCGGTAGAACCACAAGTCGAGGAACTCCTCTGTGTCCATCGATTTGATGGATGCCAGGTACATCTTTTTCTCTTCAGCGTTCATAAGGGGCTATTTTGTCTTGTTCATTATTAGTGTTGCTATTTCCACGGCAGCGGTGTCGCGTATTGCTGTGAAGCTGGGGAAGTCGTTCAGGTCAATGATGAATATCTCGCCTTGTGGAGTGACGATTGCATCGCCGCCGTACACCTCCACTCCCACAGCGCGGGCTGCTCTTTGTGCAATATTCTTCAGTGTCTGCGTGTCGAAACTGTAATGCTTGGGTACTCCGTTTATGTCTTCCTTGCCGAACTTGCCGCCCGCGGGGTAGCAGTGGTGGAAAAAACTGTCGCCAATGCCGTAGAACTTTATTATGTCTCCAGGGCAATGTATCATCTGTATGCACTCCGTTATTCCGCGCGAGGCCATTTGTCCAATGGCTGTAACGGCTTCCTGCATTGTAGGGGCAAAGGTTACATCGTCCTTGTGGTTGCTCCATCCTTTGGATTTCTTGAGCCAGCAGGGGAAGTATGCTGCGTTCAGCCCATTGGCATTGTTTACCGTTGTAAATGGCGGTTGCGGTATGTCATTCTCATATAATATCTTCATAAACCGTTCGCGCGAGCAGTTGCCGACTGCTGTTGTCGTGTTTATTACGGCAATACCACGTTGCTCGGCTTGCCGCAGTCGCTCTATCGTGCTTTCTGTGCGCGACATAGTGCACACAGCTGTTATATCGTCCGGTATCTCATTCTCCTCGCCAATTGACACAACTTCCGCTCCGCGCCTTGTAAGCTCGGTTGCAATGCACTCAAGTATGGCAGCATCGTTTGCCGTCATATTGGGTGAGTCGGCCGCGTTGCGTGCAATGGTGGCTATCTTCATTTTTCTGATATGAACTGTTCGGCCTTGGCAATGTCCTCGGCGTGGTCAATGTCAATAATCTTCCCGAAAGGGTATGCTTTCAGCTTCAGCCCTCCGGCAACAAGACTGCGCTGGAAATTGCGCATTCTTTGGGTGCCTGCCGCCATACATTCGTCAAGGATGTCGAGCGCGTTGTCCTGCAAACCGTAGATGCCGCCCGAGATATATCTTGAGGTGGCCGACGGGCTGTCGGCAAAGGCTGTGATGCCCAGTTCGCTGTCGGTGTCCACATATAGCGGCTTCTCGTCGTCGATGTAGTCGGTTACAGCCATAAGACCGTCGCACGTGCTTGTCTCAAAGGTCTTGATATACTCTGCGAACTCCTGCTCCTTGAAGATGGTGTCGACGGTTGTGAGGCAGAACTTCTCTCCGCGCAACAGGTGGCTGAGCGCGTGCAGGCTGTGCATTGAACTTGGGGTGTCCTTGACAACAATGTTTATGGGGTATTGTCCCTGCAGTTTCTGCAACAGCTGTAATGTCGAGGGCTGTTGTTCGTTTATTATTATGTTTATGCTGCTTGCTCCCTGCGAGGCAAAAAGCATTACAAGGCGTTCTATGATGGGAATGCCTTGTAATTCAATAAGCGGTTTGGGTGCTTTCACGCCTTCGCGGGCAAGTCTTGAGCCCTCGCCGGCTGCTATGATTGCAAACTTCATTATATTATAATGGGATGGTTGCTTAATCGTTGTCGGCCTGGAGGTTCAAGCGGTTGCTGTCGTCGCGCTTCTCGAAATAGAGCTTGCGGAGCGGGTTGCGGCGTGCCTCGGCATAGAACTTGCGGTTGCGCATAATGTCGATGGCTGCATATATGGCCTGGCGGAACGAGTTCTCGTCGGCAGTGCCTTGTCCGGCAATGTCATATGCGACACCGTGTGCGGGTGATGTGCGTATGATTGAAAGTCCGGCAGTGAAGTTTATGCCGCTGTTCATTGCAAGAGCCTTGAGCGGTGCAAGTCCCTGGTCGTGATACATTGCAAGTATGGCGTCGAACTGGTCATATTTGCCGCTGCCCATAAAGCCGTCGGCAGCAAAAGGACCATAGCAGAAGATGCCGCCATCGTTCATCTTCCTTATTGTGGGGGTTATGACCTCAATCTCCTCCTTGCCCAGCAAGCCGTTGTCGCCGGCGTGTGGGTTCAGCGAGAGCACTGCAATCTTGGGTGCATCGATGTTGAAGTCCCTCTTGAGGCTCTCGTCAAGCAACGCAATCTTCTCCTCAAGCAACTCGGGGGTTATGGCTGCCGGTATGTCGCGCAATGCAAGGTGTGATGTGGCAACGGCAACGCGCAGTTCTCCGCTGCACAATATCATCAGTGCCTTGTCGCCTTCGTCGCTGCACTCCTGCAGGTATTCGGTGTGTCCCGGGAAGTGGAACTGTTCGCATTGTATCGCGTTTTTGTCGATGGGGGCTGTGACAAGTACATCAATCTCGCCCTTCTTGTATGCCTCGACGGCCTTTTCGAGTGCCTGGAAGGCTGCCTGTCCGGCTTCGGGGCTGCTGATGCCAAGTTCAATGTGCAGTTCGTCGTTGTTGCAGTTTATGATGTTCAGCTTGCCGACCTGTGCTTCGGCAACAGTCTCTATGGCGTTGTATGGGATTTCCATATCCAGGGCTTTGCGGTGGTATGCCGCAGCCTTTGGCGAGCCAAAGATTATAGGGGTGCATATCTCGAACATCTCGGTGTTTTCAAAGGTCTTGAAAATGATTTCGTAACCTATGCCGTTGATGTCGCCCTGGGTAATTCCTACGCGTATTTTTCCTTTTTCGCTCATATTTGTATGCAGGTTGTTTTAATTCTTGTTTTCTATTGTTCCGGCGCTCTCGGCCAAAATGTCTGCCGGCAACTTAAGGGTGTGGAGTGCCGACTCGAGTTTGCGCATATATCCGCCTTTCTCCTTGTTTGGGGCATATACGAATGCCTCGACAACAATCACCTTGCCGTTCTCCTCGTCCACAATGGAGTGCGACACGAATGGGCCGCCGCCAAACATATCGTCGTTCTTCATATACCAGAGTCCGCGGGCAACGCTCATATATTTGCCGTTGTATGCGACATCTGTCGTTGTCACTGTCGAGGCATCGGTCTGGATGTATGAGTCGGGTTCTCCACCGGGGATGTTCTCCTTCATCACCGAGTCGCGCTTGTGGATGAAGTGCTCTTTCGAGAAATTATCGGGCGAGGTATAGGGGTAGCTGTAAACTGCAAAACTCTGCATCTCAATCCTGCCCGGATTGTTGTAGTCCGAGAACCAAAGGAAGTCGTTGCCTTGCTTGTAGCCGCTGATGCTGCTTGGAATCTTCATCTCGCATCCGAACTTCTTCTTTATGAGTGACAGTGCATTCTTGTTGTGTCTTTTCTCGAGTTCGGCAATCTGGTATTCGCGCTCCTTCTCTGTGAAGAAGTCCACGATTACCCTTGCATTCTTGTTCACAAAGTCACCGAAAGACTTCAGGTCGGGTGCATAGATGGCCATAACAATCTGTGGCGAGGCATAAATGTCCCTGTCGAACCTGAACTCGCACTTGCTGTGGCTGCTGTTCACATCCACAAGAATGATGTTGCGGAACGCCTGCTCTGTGGTGTTGAAGCTACTGTTATTGCGTCTTGTGACCTTGAACGAGGGCTCTTTTTGTGGAAGGCCCTGGATGGGGGTGTCGAGCGCCTGCTCAAGAGCTACTCCGGCGGTTGAGTCCCAGACATCATCCTCGCACACAAGCATAACTTCGAATGGTGCTCCCATTGAATTGCGCTTTATCTCCTCGCCACACGAGGTGAACAGCACTATAGATAGCAGAAACAAAAGTACTTTTTTCATAATTATGGTTTGTTTATTGTTTGTTCTCCTGTTTAAGTGTCGACAACATTCCGCAGGCTGCGAAAATGTCTTCTCCGCGTGATGCCCTGATTGTCGTGAACAGACCGTTGTGGGTGAGGAAATCGCGTAGCTGTGTCATTCCCTCCTCGTCTACTCCCTCAAGGGGCACGCCGGGGATTGCGTGATAGCGTATGAGGTTTATGCGGCAGTCCATCCCTTTGAGAAGCTGTAGCAGCTTGCGGGCATAGAACGGGGTTTCGTTTATTCCCTTGAAAACAATGTATTCGAATGTGAGCCTTCGCTGGTGGCTGAAGTCATATTTGCGCAACAGGTCGAGTACCTCGTTTATGGGGTATCCCTTTTCGGCTGGCATAATTTCGGCACGCTGTTCAGGGATAGGGTGGTGCAGGCTTATGGCAATATGGTAGTCGCCCGAGTCGAGCAGGCGCTTCAGTCCCTTGCGTATACCCACCGATGAAACCGTCAGGCGGTGCGGGCTCCAGCCGAGGCCATACTCCGATGTAAGGATTTCAATGGCCGGCAACAGGTTGTCGAGATTGTCGCAAGGCTCGCCCATTCCCATAAATACGATGTTGGTGAGCTTCTCAAACTCGGGTAAAGCCAATATCTGGTTTATGATTTCATTGGTTGTGAGGTTGGCGGTGTACTTCTGCTTTCCTGTCATACAGAAAAGGCAATTCATCTTGCAACCCACTTGTGACGAGACGCACAGCGTGGCGCGGTCTCCATCGGGGATATATACCGCCTCGACAAAATGGTTGTTGTCTACCTTGTAAAGGTATTTCACCGTGCCGTCGACCGAGCGTGCGGCATCGGCCGGTGCCGAGTAGCCGACTTCGAACAGTTCGTTGAGCCTTGTACGGTTCTTGAGCGAGATGTTCGACATTTCGTCAATGGAATTCACTCGCTTCCTGTACACCCAATCGGCTATCTGCTTGGCTGTAAATGCCGGCATTCCGGCCTCTTTGACTGCGGTTGTAAGGTCGCCAATTGTCATTCCTGCCAACTTCCTCTTTTTTTCTTCCATAATATGTGCCGTGGGTTTTCTTTCTTGTTTGCAATAAATGCTATTTCCTTGCGAAGATAATGCAAAAAAGTCATTTATCGGCAATGTCGTGCTCTTATTTAATAATATAACGATATTTTATTCTATTTTGTGGCCGCCATCCAACCCTTTTTATTACTTTCGCGCAAACGATTCGAAAATGACAGAAAAACATATGGAAACGGTTGTGGTGGGCAGCTTGCTGCAACCGACAGCCTGGTTCAGGGAAATGGCTGCTGCAGCAAAGGCTGAGTATCTGCTGCTCGTTGGCAAGGAGGGCGTATGCATAGATGAGCCTATGGTTGAGGAGATGTCCCGAGCTATGCCCCGCGAGGCAACAATGTGCTATTCACACTATCGCAAGAAGGTCGATGGCAATATGGTCGATGCACCTACCATCGACTGCCTGCCGGGGAGCCTGCGCAATGATTTCGACTTTGGTCCGGTGGTACTTTTCAGGGTCAGTGCATTGAAACGTTACCTTGAGATGGAACTCCGGGAGTATGATTATGCTGGTTTCTATCAGCTGCGCTTGGCTATGGAGCGTCTGGGGCAGATATATCATCATTGTGAATATCTCTACACGGTGGACGAGGACGACAGGCGCAAGAGTGGCGAGAAACAGTTCGACTATGTGAACCCGGCGCAGCGCAACGTGCAAATAGAGATGGAGGAGGTTTGCACCCATCATCTCAAACAGGTGGGTGCCTGGCTGCCGCCCTGCAAATACGAGAGGATAGACCTTTCTGCCGGTGAATTCCCTGTTGAGGCTTCGGTCGTAATCCCGGTACTCAACCGTGAGTCGACCATCGCCGATGCTATATCTTCTGTGCTCAAGCAAAGGACTTCATTCGCTTTCAATATATTGGTTGTCGACAACCATTCAAGTGACAATACCCCACAGATAATAGACTCCTTTGCCGATACAAGGGTAGTGCACATTGTCCCTTCGCGCAACGATTTGGGTATTGGCGGCTGTTGGAATCTTGCTGTGAACGATGCCCGCTGCGGACGCTTCGCCGTGCAGCTTGACAGCGATGACATTTATAGCGATGAAAATACCTTGCAGCGCATTGTCGACGGTTTTTACGCGCAGCAGTGCGCTATGCTCGTCGGTACATACAGGATATGTGATTTTGAACTCAACACGTTACCTCCAGGTATAATAGACCATCGTGAGTGGAGCGAGGAGAACGGGCGAAACAACGCTTTGAGAATCAATGGTCTGGGAGCACCGCGTGCATTCTTCACACCTGTGATTCGTGAGGTGGGTTTCCCGAATGTCAGTTATGGCGAGGACTATGCCGTGGGCTTGCAGATTTCACGCCGTTACAAGGTGGGGCGCATATATGATGTGCTCTATCTGTGCCGTCGCTGGGGTGGCAATTCCGATGCTGCGCTCTCGCACGAGAAGGTGAATGCCCACAATTTGTACAAGGATGGCTTGCGCACGGCAGAACTTGCGGCACGCAAGGAGCTTGTGAGAAGTTGGGAAACCGTTGACGGTGACGGTGTTGATGCTTTTTTCGAGCGGCAGTTGGAGCGGTGGCCCGATGTCGCCCAAAGGTATAAGGCTCTCTGCGATGTAAAACTCCGTGACTTGGGAAATGGTCTTTTCCTGCAGTACAATCCGTCGCGCGCGGTGTCGGCTTCGGCCAAGGTCGATGCGGCATCGATAGCTGCGCGTCCTTGTTTTCTGTGTGCGGCAAACAGGCCTGACGGACAGCTTGCAGAGAATGCGCTCGGTGCGCTTGAACTGCTGGTAAATCCTTATCCCATTTTGCCAATGCATTTTACTTTGCCTGCCAAACAGCATATTCCACAGCAACTTGAACCTATGTTTGCCGATATGTTGCACCTTGCCGGCAGATGGCAGGGGATGGCGCTTTTCTACAACGGGGCAAAATGTGGCGCCTCGGCCCCCGATCACACGCATCTGCAGGCTGTGCGTTGTGCCGATGTGCCATTGTTAAGGAGGATGCTTTCCGGCGAACTCTTTTGTGATGCACCGGTATGTAGCGTCGAGGATGCCTGTATATGCACGGTGGTGGATTATGTGGTGCCGCTCTTTGTGATAAAGGCCCGAAAGGTGTCGTGTGCGGTGGAGATGTTCGCTCGTTTGCTTGCAGCTATGCCGCGCATCGATGGCGAATGTGAACCAAGGATGAATGTACTGTCGTATTGTTCTCCCGTAGATGGTTATGTCACAGTTGTTGTGCCACGTTCAGAGCATCGCCCTGCCTGCTATTATGCCGGTGATGCATCGCATCGTCTTGTAAGTCCCGGCGCATTGGATATGGCAGGTCTTGTGGTTACGCCGCGTGAGTGTGACTTTGAGTGTATTGTGGCCGATGAGGCTGTAGCTATGCTGCGCGAGGTTGCAATATCGCCCAAGGCGGCCGATGTGGTTATAGAGAAACTCAAGGTGCTGATATGAGAAAAGTGGATATTGGCATACTGCGTGCAGGCGAGATAAAGTTTGATTTCATCGGTGATTTTTTGCTTGATGGCAAGCCCGTCCCCCACGAAAACAGCGTCTCGATAAAAGATGGTTTGCTCTGCTACGGCAGTGGCTGTTATGGCTCGCTCTGTTTCGAGCCGCAATCCCACGATTGTCGTTTTGTCCTTCACGATGTTGTCATTGGTGTGGGATTTCATTGGCAACGTAAGGAAGACCAGGTTTTTGAAGGCGAGCTGTGCTTCATTGTCGAGGATGGTGAGGTGCGTGCGATAAACCGTCTTTTTGTGGAGGATTATCTGGTGAGCGTAATCTCGAGCGAGATGTCGGCCACATCGTCGTTGGAGTTCCTGAAGGCGCATACAATCATTTCGCGCAGCTGGCTATATGCCCAGCTTGACAGGTGTGTGGGCGTTGCCGAATCCTGTCTTGGATATGAGAACGAAGATGAGGTTGTGCGTTGGTATGCAAGAGAGGATCATAGCAATTTCGATTTCTGTGCCGATGACCATTGCCAACGATATCAGGGTGTTACACGCGCATTGAATCCAAATGTGGCGCTTGCTGTCGAGGCTACGCGCGATGTTGTGCTCAAATATGACGGAAAGGTGTGTGATGCGCGCTTCAGTAAATGCTGTGGTGGTGTGACGGAGCGCTTCTCGGCCTGTTGGGAGGATGTTGATTTTGACTATCTGCGGGCTTTCAGGGATTGTGCCGATGGATTGCTATTGCCGCAACTCACAACCGAGGAGGGTGCAAGGGCGTGGATTGAGAGCGTGCCCGACTCGTTCTGTTCAACAGATGACAAGGCGGTGCTTTCGCAGATACTGAACGGATATGACCGCGAAACGAACGATTTCTACCGCTGGAAGGTCGTCTACTCGCAAAGTGAACTCTCGGCTCTTGTGGCTGAACGCTCGGGAATAGATTTTGGTACAATTGAGGATTTGCTGCCTGTTGAGCGTGGTGCGTCGGGCCGAATCACCAAACTGAAAATCGTTGGCTCAGAGGCCACAAGGAGCGTTGGAAAGGAACTCGAAATAAGGCGTTGGCTCTCAAGGTCGCACCTTTATAGTTCGGCTTTTGTGGTGGACAAGGAGATGGATGCCTCGGGCGATGTCCGATTTGTACTGAAAGGTGCCGGGTGGGGGCACGGTGTGGGGCTTTGCCAGATTGGAGCGGCTATGATGGGTGAGAAAGGTTACACTTGTGAACAGATACTCTCTTTCTATTATCCGGGTGCAATGCTGGAAAAAGTATGATTGTTGACATTCGTCCCGGTATGTTTTGCTTTTAAGGTGTTGTGTGTGACGCTTTTTTTTCTTATTTTTGCAAAATAAATATTTTTTTAACACTTGTTGGAATGCCGTCTATGGCGGTGTTCTTTTTTGTGACAGCAAATTTATTTGGATTCAGACACAATAATCAGTATAAAATAAAGTTATTATAAAAAATAACTATTGCCTCTATTATGGATGAAAAAACAATAGCTTTGGACATACGTGACGGAATGAATTGGTGCGAGCGTGCCATAAAGCGCTTTTTCGATATAACCTGTTCGTTTCTCGCATTGATAATATTATCTCCTGTTTTTCTCGTTGTTACGGTTATGCTGCTTTTGCAAGGTGACGGCAGTGTGATTTTCAAGCAGGAGAGAATCGGCTACAAAGGGAAAGCATTCTACATTTTCAAGTTCAGGACAATGCGTGTCGACTCGGAAAGCAATGGAAAACCCCGCCTGGCAACAGTGAATGACGAGCGTCTTACAAAAGTGGGCAAGTTCCTTCGCGAACATCATCTCGACGAACTTCCGCAGCTTGTGAATGTGTTGATAGGTGATATGTCGTTTGTGGGTCCCCGTCCCGAGCGTCGTTACTTCATTGAGAAAATACGTAAGGAGAATCCCAACTATGACTATCTGTATCTTATGCGTCCGGGCTTGACATCTATGGCCACACTGCATAACGGATATACCGACACGATGGAGAAGATGCTCATTCGTCTGGATATGGACCTTGAATATTTGCAGAAACGCTCTCTGTGGTTGGATTTCAAATTGATTGTAACCACATTCTTGTTTATAGTAAACGGTAAAAAATTCTGATATAAAATGATGCGAAAGATATTGTTACTTGTTGCGTTGTCATTCTCGTTGCAGTGGGTGACAGCGCAAACTGTCTCTGATGACCAGGTCATAAAGATAGTGATGGCCGAGAAGGAACGCGGTACCGATGAGGCTGAAATTGCCCGCAAACTGTTGATGCAGGGTGTTACTCCGGCTCAAATACGCAGGATAAAGGAGAAGTATGAACAGGAGCAGAGTGGCCTTGGCGCCGTTGACCTGACAGGTAAAGACAATGGTGCCAATCGCCTGAGGGATGGAAAGGACAAGGGCAAGGCAAAGGATAAAGACAAAGATAAGAACAAGAATTTCCTCATTTCAAAAGAGGAAAAGATTGAGGATGAAAAGCTCCAGAAGGAAAACGAAAAGGAGATGCAGAAGAAGTTGCAGTCCGATATGTCTTTCCTTGACCTTGATTCCGTTGTCTATTACCAGAACCTGTTGAAGGAGAAGACCGAGGTCTTTGGACGCAATCTGTTCAATAATGAACTCTTGACATTTGAACCTGCAATGAACATTCCTGCACCTGCCGATTATGTGCTGGGTGCCGGTGACCAGGTGGTGATAGATGTCTGGGGCGCGTCACAGATGACTTTTGACAATATAATCTCACCCGAGGGGTATATTGTGATTGAGGGTGCCGGCAGAGTTAGGCTGGCCGGCCTTACTGTTGCCGAGGCCGACAAATATGTGTGCAAGATATTGAGTGGATATTATAATGGCTCATCTGTTGCCCTTTCGGTTGGCGAGACACGCAATGTGAAGGTTGACATTGTGGGCGAGGTGTCGGCTCCCGGCTCATATACATTGAGCGCATTCTCAACACTGTTCAATGCCCTGTATATGGCAGGCGGTATAAGTGAACTGGGTTCGTTGCGCGAGATAAATGTATACAGGAACGGAAAGGTCGTTTCAACGATTGACGTGTATGACTACATCATCAACGGAAACAATGTAGGCAATATACGTCTCAGGGACAATGACCTCATTGTTGTAGGTCCTTACGATGCCATTGTGAACATACAGGGTAAGGTGAAGCGTCCTATGATGTACGAGATGAAGGAGGGTGAGTCCCTTGCAAAACTGCTTTCGTACACCGGCGGTCTCACAGGTGATGCTTATGACAAGAATATCCGTGTGGTACGCAAGAACGGCAGGGAGTATTCGATACACACTATTGAAAAGGGTGGATTCGGTGCATTCGGTCTTGTCGATGGCGACTCTGTATATGTCGATTCCATCATCCCCCGTTTCTCGAATATGGTTGAGATTAAGGGTGCAGTGTTCCACCCGGGAATGTATCAGGCCGATGGTAACATCAAGACCGTGCTCGATTTGATTGAGGCGGCAGATGGCCTGTGTGAGGATGCGTTCCTTGCGCGTGCCGTGATGCATCGCCGCAAGCCCGACAGGAGGCTCGAGGCTCTCTCTGTCGACATCGAAGGTATATTGAACGGTACTTCACCCGATATTGAACTGCGCAAGGAGGATGTCCTTTTCATTCCTTCGATGAATGAAATGCGTGGCCTGGAAACTATGAAAATCAGTGGCGAGGTGAACTATCCGGGCGTTTATGAGTTTGCCGCGAATACCACGCTCGAGGACTTTGTACTGCAGGCTGGTGGCCTCACTAATGTTGCTTCAACAGCAAAGATTGATATCTATCGCAGAGTGTACGATCCAAAATCTATTGAGAGCAATGATACAATAACCGAGGTGTTCTGTTTTGCTCTGAAGGATGGTTTCGTCATAGATGGGACTCAGGGTTTTGTCCTTGCTCCATACGACGAGGTACACGTCCGCAAGAGCCCTGTCAACAATCTCATAAAGAGTGTTACCGTTGACGGTGCAGTGAATTTCAAAGGTGATTATGCTATGCATAGCCACGACTACCGTTTGAGCGACCTTATTAAAGATGCCGGTGGCTTTGCTGCATCGTCATATCCTCAAGGTGCACGCCTTTACCGAAAGATGTCGCTCGAGGAGAAGATGCAGCGCGAGAATATGATAAAGCAGTCCCAAAAGCAGATATACGAGGATGCATTGCGTTCCGACAAGGATTTTGATATGGCAATTTCCGACTCGTTGATTAACTTGAATGCGACTTTTGGCGATGCTTATCTTCTTGACATAGATTTGAAGAAGGCTGTTGACAATCCCGGCTGCAATGCAGACATTGTTTTGCGTGAAGGCGACAGGTTGACTGTACCCGAATATACCGGAACGGTAAAGATAAGCGGTGAGGTACATTATCCCATCACTGTCACATTCAGGGAAGGCAAGAGCCTTAACTATTATATCAAGCACGCCGGTGGCTATGCCGACAGAGCAAAGAAGAACGCCGTGTATGCCATATATATGAACGGTGGTGTAAAGAAGATTTCAAAGCTCTCCAGCAGGGATATCAAGCCCGGTATGGAGATAGTCGTGCCGGCAAAGAATCTCAGAAAGAGGATGACAACGGCCGAGATTGTGGCAATTGGTTCTTCTGCAGCTTCAATTACGACAATGCTGATTACCATTGCGAATATGTTGAAATAAAGTACGCTCCTGTATAGCTGTTCCAAGGATGAGTGATAAGCGGATAATGAAGAACACGGTCATTCTTTATCTGAGAATGATTTTTCAAATGGCGGTATATTTATATACTTCTCGTGTTGTCATTAATGCTTTGGGCTTTGTGGATTACGGAATATATGATGTGGTGGGCAGTGTTGTTATGGCTATGATGTTCCTTAACAATTCAATGCTGAACTGTACACAGCGTTTTATAACCTGTTCACTGGCCGAGGGAAAGAATGTGAGTATATATTTTACCCAAAGTCTTATGATTCACGCCCTTTTAGGGCTGCTCATAGTGTTGGCAGGTGGTATTTTGGGAACAATATATATACAGGAGTTTATGAATCTGCCTGCCGGTAGAACTGCCGATGCCCTGTTTGTCTTTTACATAGCATTGGCAAGCAGTTTCGTGACAATGGTAAGTGTCCCCTATAATGCATTGATAATAGCCAATGAGCATATGGGAGCTTTTGCGGCAATAACAATTGTGGATGTTGTGCTGAAGTTGTCTGTTGCTATGCTGTTGTTCCTTTTCGATGACAACAGGCTCAGAATGTATGCCCTGCTGCTTTTTGTTTCGGCACTCATTGTCAGGTGCATATATGGCATTTATTGCCGTGTCGCATATAAGGATGTTCGTTTTACAATGCGGTTGGACAAGGATATTTTCAAAAAGATGTTGGGCTTTTTTGGATGGAATACAATTGGCAATGCAGCAATAATGTGCAACACCCAGGGCCTTAACCTGTTGCTGAATGCCGTCGGTGGACCGGTGGTGAATGCAGCCAGGGGCATTGCGTTCCAGGTGCAGACTGCAACGGTGTCGTTCATCAACAGTTTCCAGACAGCCATCAATCCCCAGATAACAAAGAACTATGCTGTCGGCAATCTGCCAAAGATGAATTCTCTGGTTCTGACATCATCGCGTGTCTCTTTTCTGCTGATGCTTTTTTTTGTAGTCCCTTTGTTGCTGATGACAGAAAATCTGCTTGTATTGTGGTTGAATGACTATCCTCCATACACCGCTCTTTTTGTGCGTTTGCTCATTTGCGTGTCAGTGGTTGAGGCTGTGGCTAACCCGTTGATGGTGGGTGCATCGGCAACAGGCAACATCAAGAGATATCAACTGATGGTGGGCGGATGTATGTTGTGTACGTTGCCGGTAGCTTTTGTGGCATTGAAACTTGGTGGCAGGCCCGAAACTGTATTCTGGGCTTTGATTGCAACTACATTGATGGCGCAGTTTGTGAGAATGTGGCTGTGCCGCAGACTTTTTGATTTCTCCATTTCTGATTTCTGTTTGCAGGTCCTGTTGCCAATAGTGAAAGTTGCAACCGCTTGTTTTGTACCTTTGCTGCTGTTGCACAAATACTATGTATGCGTTGGCGGGATGAATGTCCTGCTTGTCTGTGTTGCGCTTGATGTTTGGGTGGCGGTGTGTGTGTGTGCGTTGGGCTTGGAGAAGGCCGAGAGGAATTTTATATTGAAAAAAATGAAAATAGGATGAAAAGGTTATTTGGTGCAATAATGGATATATGCTCGTTCCCTTTTGCGGTTCTATGTAATGCGCGAGTATCTTCGGCGTGGAGTGCTTTGAAGAGCCGAGTGTATTCGAATATAATTAAACGTCGCTTCAAAAGTGCAAAAGGATTGCGCGTTTTTGGATATCCGGTGATGATTACCGGAGCAAATCATATAAGCCTGGGCGACAATGTAGAAATCTGCCGTCTGGCAAGAATCGATGCTGTTGAATATTATCCCAATACCGGGCAGCATTTCACTCCGGAACTGAAGATTGCAAACAATGTTGTTGTCCAGATATCCTGCCACATCGGTTGTATAAATAGAGTGGAGATTGGAGAATATACAACTATTGCTGCAAGGACATATATTACCGACCACACACACGGCACCGTAGAACCAGAGGATTTAAAATTGCCGGTGCGGCATAGGAAACTGTATTCTAAAGGACCGGTGAAAATAGGCAGATATGTCTCAATTGGCGAAGGCTGTACGATACTGCCCGGTGTGACAATAGGTGACCACGCAGTCATTGGAGCGAATGCAGTAGTAACCAAAGATATACCACCATATGCCGTGGCTGTGGGAAACCCCGCAAGAGTTGTTAAACAAGTAATGGATAAATAAGAAGATATGGAACCTATAATCAAGAATGAAATCCGTTTGGATTTGGTCTATGGGCTGATAAAGGAAAATTGGAAAACTTTTTTCAAGGTGACGTTCATAACATCCGTTGTGACAATCATCCTGTTGTTCTGTATACCGCGTCATTATGTTGTAAGTGTGAAATTGGTGCCCGAATACGGTGAAACAAGCAGTGCCGGCGCCTTGAGTACAGCGGCATCGATGTTCGGAATCAATATGGGCTCTCAAGGTGTTGATGCCATTGTGCCCGAATTTTATCCCGACATCGTTGGCTCAACCGAGTTCCTTGTTCCAATAATGGACATAAATGTGGAGACACAGGATGGTGATTTCAACGGTACATATGCCCAGTATATTCTTAAAAAAGAGAAACATCCTTGGTGGATTAAATTGATTGACAAGGTAAAGAAGTTATTGGTTTCAGAGTCGGAACCATATAATCCTTCTGCTGATTACAAGGTCGACCCGTTCAGGCTGACAAAGGCCGAGGACGGCATCCTCAAGCGTATGGCAGAGTCTATTGACTGTGTCGTGGATGAAAAGACCAGTGTGATAACATTGAGCGTGAAGGCACAGGATCCGCTTGTCGCTGCAAATATGGCAATCTCTGTCAAGGAAATGTTGCAGGAGTTCATAACACGATACAGGACCGAAAAGAACCATATCGAGCTTGACCAGTCGAAGGCTATGTGCGATTCTGCCTATGTCAAATATGTCGAGGCGCAAAGAACCTATGCCGAATTTGTGGACAAGCACCAGGTGCTCAAAAGGCAGATATTCAAGGTCGAAGAGGAGCGCTTGGCCGGTGAGATGCAATTGGCTTTCAACACCTACAACACGCTTTGTCAGCAGAAATTGCTTAATGAGGCCGAACTCCTGAAACGTACTCCGGCCTTTACTGTATTGCAGAACGCTTCGGTTCCCATCAAGCCGGCCAGTTCGCATAAGTTGGTGAAGACCGCAGCAATGGCAATGTTGTCGGCATTGATATATCTAATTCTGTTGATTGCCCGCGACGGCAATGGCGGGAAAAAAGAAACCCCAAACGATGTTGCCGAAACAGAAAAGTAAGTAGCCAATGTACATAGCACTGCTTTTTCTCATATTGCTTGCTATTGTTGTCCTTGCTTTTTTTGAAGACGACGAGATGCAGAGTCGTGGATGGTTGCTCATTGCATTGGCAACTGTCCTGACTTTATTTGTCGCATTCCGTCCTGCCGGTATTGATAACGACTACAACTCCTATTTGGGATATTACAGGCATCCATCGGGCGTGGTTGCACTTTTGACAGAGCCTACATTCAAGATTATAAATGGAGTGGCGCGCTATTTCGAAGCACCATTGTTACTGTTTGTCATATATGCTTTTCTCGCTGTCCCGCTCAAGGTCTATGCAATAAAGAGACTTTCTCCATATTGGTATCTCTCGGTCCTGCTGTGGTTTACCCATCTGTTCGTTATTCAGGAGATGACACAGATACGTGTCGCAGTCTCCTCCGGAATATTCCTGTTCTCCTTGCCGTTCCTTGCTGCGGGAGAAAAAAAGAAATTCTCCTTGTGCCTTGTCTTTGCAATCCTGTTCCATTATTCAGCACTGGCTTTGCTGCCACTTCTATTATTGGACAACAGGTATCTCTCACGCACTTACCGTTGTGTCCTTGTGATTCTTCCCATAGTTGTCTACGCTTTCCCGTTTGCCGGTATGGAGATGCTGAAATGGATACCAATCCCGTTCGTGCAGCAGAAATTGCAGATGTATGAGGACCTGATGCTCTACGAGGGTGGAGAGTGGGCCGAGATAAACATTTATAATGCGATGGCCCTGGTGCGTCTTTTCGCTTATTATATGCTCATATGGAAATATGATTATCTGACACAGAAGTACCCCTATATGTCGGTGCTGCTGAAAGTGTTCTGCTATTCAATATGTGTATATGTCGGTCTTTCATTCCTGCCGCCAATAGCAATGCGAGTCGAGGAGTTCATTGCAATCATTGACTGCATACTGTTTCCCTTGCTGGCAGTGCTGATAAGACCTCATTGGCTGGGACGACTGCTTGTGATATTATATGCAATATGCATACTTCTTGCGAATTTGTTCTTGTATAAGCTTTTGAAGATGTGAGATATGTCGTCTTCGGCAAAATATAAAAGCAAACTTGTGTATTTTCTTACGTTTATTAGTATTTTTGTCAGTAAAGCAATATAGTTTGATTATGTTATTCATAAAAAGATACATAATATCCTTCTTGGTGCTCTTTGGGGCTCTGCTTCTTGGGGCAGCACCTGTGCGGGCCCAGGAAAAGGTTACGGTTAGTGATTATGTACAGCTCAATGCCATTGCCGGTGTTGGCGAGAACGCTCCCTTCTGGTTTGTATCCAACAGGAATGGCCTCTCCTCCCTCGACAAGTACAATGGATTTGTACGTTACGGAGTAAAGTTGGATGGAACCATTGGCAGCAATGGCAATTGGCGCTATTCATCGGGCCTGGATTTGAAAACAGGATATAACCAACCCAATAATCCGATTGTTCATCAGTTGTATGCCGATGTGTCATACAAATGGCTCTGCTTGAGTGTCGGTTCAAAAGAACGCAGTGCTGAAATGCGTGATTTCTGTAGCCTGGAAGGTGTCAATGAGAATGGGGTTTTGGGCAAATTCCGTTCCTTGGCCTTCAATGGGCTTGCCGAACTTGGTACCGGAGGGCTTGTGTACAGTGGAAACAGTTCGCCAATACCACAGGTGCGTATTGGAGCTCCCGAATATGTGACAGTCAAAGGTACCAATTCGTTGTTGAAATTGCGCGGACACATTTCTTATGGCGCATTCCTTGACAGCAGGTTCCAGGAGAACTTTACTGCATCGAATCCAAAGGCAAAGTACAACAAATATGCCCTGTACCACAGCAAGGCATTCTTTATGAAAGTGGGTGATGAGTCCAAGTTTCCGTTGGAGGCCGAAGGAGGTCTTGAAATGCACTCGCAGTTCGGTGGTGATGTATATACACATTCAAAGGGCAAATACCTTTCAATGCCTACACGTTTCAAGGACTTCTTGAAAGCGTTCATACCCGCCGGTGGCGATGAACTTGTACCTTTTACCGAACAGTCGAACATTACCGGAAACCAGGTCGGCAACTGGCATATGGCATTGACACTCCATACAAAGCCTGTGGATATCCAGCTGTATGGCGAGCATTTGTTCGAGGATTTCTCACAGTTGTTCTTCATTGAATACCAGAACAATATCAATAACAAAAGGACGCTGGTATATTATCCTTGGCGCGACATAATGATTGGGGTGTCGGTAAAGAACAAGACTGGGGTGCTGGACTTCATATCCAATATCAGTTACGAATATGTCTCTACACACGACCAGAGTGGTGCCTGCTATAACGACCCCAATGACTACTTTAAAGAGCAGATGGATGGTCTTGACAACTACTACAACCACGCAATATACAGCGGTTGGCACTATTATGGTATGGGAATGGGTAATCCATTGGTCTTCTCGCCATTGTATAACGGCGATGGCAGTCTGGAGTTCAAGGCCAACCGAATGCGTGCACACCATATTGGCATAAACGGTGCCTTTGGCAGCAGAAAGGAGTTTATGTACAGGCTGTTGTACACCTACAGCGAGAACTGGGGAACGTACGTCAACCCCTTTTTCGAGAAAAAGTACACGACATCGGTTCTTGCCGATTTCATATATTCACCTAATGGCAAACCGTGGCTTCTTTCGGCCTCTCTTGCCCACGACCAAAGTAACTACATCGGGAACAATACTGGTGTGATGTTCTCATTTGTAAAAGTAGGGCTCTTTAAATAAACGGAGTATGATGAAGAAAATATTTTATGTCTGTTTGTTGCTTCTCCTTCTTTCTTGTGAAAGAATCTTTATCAATGGGGAACTGGATGGAATGTGGCGTCTGCGACGTGTGGACAACGGTGTTGTCGTGGAGCACCCCGACAGTATATTCTATAACTTCCAGCGCCATCTTGTGATGATGGGAATCTTCTCCGAGACACAACACCCCAAGAATTGGTATATGGGTTGTTTCAAATATGAGAACGACAGTATCGTGATGAACAACCTTTATCTTTATCCAGGTACTGATGGCATTCGTGTTCCCAAGGATTTGGAGAACCTCTACATATTCGATACCATAGCAAAGTTCAGGGTGGAACATTTGAGTAATGATGTTATGGTATTGTCATCATCCAACATTGAATATACATTCGACAAGTGGTAAACCATTTAATCAATAGAGATGCTGATGGAAAAGGTTACAGTTCTTTTGTCCACATATAATGGAGAGAAGTATCTCGTTCAACAACTGGATTCGTTGCTTGTCCAGACTGATGTGGATGTCGAGATTCTGGTGCGCGATGACGGTTCGCAGGATGGCACAACCGCCATTCTCGACGAGTGGCAAAAAAAAGGTCTTCTCTCTTGGTACACCTCGGGCAATTTGGGGCCGGGCAAGAGTTTCATCCATTTGTTGCAGACAGCGCAGCCCGGTGGCTACTATGCCTTTTGTGACCAGGATGATGTGTGGTTGCCACAAAAGCTATCCTTGACAATGGAAAAGATGAAGGCTGTTGAACGTTCAAATGCGGCAAAGCCTGTCATTGTGCACACCGATATGAATGTCGTGGACGAGAAACTGGAGATTCTGCACGAGTCTTTCTGGCGCTCCTCGGGGTTGCGTCCCGATGTGTTGCGCACCTTCCCCTATCTGTGCACCTGCAACAGCGTGAATGGCTGCACAATCCTTATGAATAGTGCTGCCCGCGAACTGATACTTGAAAAATATGTCGAGCACGACATTATAATACACGATGTCATTTCTGCGCTCACTGTTTCCTGTTATGGAGGAATCATTGATTATGTGGATGTCCCCACCGTACTCTATCGTCAGCACTCCTCGAATGTGGTGGGTGCTATGGCATACAGCAAAGGGCAGGCTATCAGGGAAAGGCTTTCCAATATCGGTCAGGTGGTGTCAAACAACATCAGGCTATTCAAGGATGTAAACAGGATTGGTAAGATAGGGATTTTTGAATATCTTTACCACAAGATAAAATATTTGTTAATAAGATAGTGATGCAACCCAAGATAACAATCGTAACCATAACCTACAATAGTGAATCAACTGTTGAGGAAACTATCAAGAGTGTCGTTTCGCAGGATTATCCCAATCTTGAATACATAATAATAGACGGCGCTTCAAAGGATGGCACCCTTGCTGTTGTCGACAAATACCGTGACAGTATTGCCAAGGTGGTTTCCGAACCCGATAAGGGCATAAGTGATGCATTCAACAAAGGTATAGGATATGCAACAGGAGAAATCATTGGCATCATAAATTCCGACGACATATTGTTGCCGGGGGCGTTGCGTGCCGTTGCCGATGCCTATGAAGAAGGCGTGGGCGTCTACCGTGGAAATATCTTTATATGGGACAGCGAGAGTGATACAAGAATACAGGCCTGTCCATCAATGAAATTCCCGCTGCATACGTTCAAGAAACGCATTGTCTGTCATATGGGTACATTTGTCGCAAAGTCGGCCTATGAAAAGTGCGGAGTGTTCAAGACGCACTTCAAATATATGATGGATGTTGATTTGCTCATTCGTATGTATGAGGCCGGTGTCAAGTTCAAGTATATACCTACTGAACTTGCAATGTTCCGCCTGGGAGGTGTGACAAGCAGTTCGTTCCTGAAAAAGACCGGGGAAGTTGAGAGGCTGTTCCGCGAAAACGGTGCCGGATGGCTATATGCCAAGAGTCACGTTGTCCTTTTCTGTATAACCAATTCAATACTTGTCGTGTTGCGGGCCATTGGACTTTCAACCTTCATCAAAAAGATAAAGTTTCGCCTTTGTCGCTGATAAAAACTGCAAATCTTGCGGGAAAACAATTATTTGTCGTATATTTGGAGTTGCAAAAGGATTACTGTAATGGGGCATATCGAGCCTCGAGATAAAAGATGCGTGTACTACAAGTCATAACAATGTGCGAGTTGGGTGGTGCCCAAACCGTTGTTGCAAATATCGCCAATGCTATTTGCGGCAATCATAATGTCGTCGTTGCTTCGGGTGAAGGTGATGGCAAGATGTGGCATATGCTTGATGAGAGAGTGCAACGTGTGCATTGTAAGCACTTGAAGCGAAACATCTCTTTTTTCAATGAACTGCTCACAATTTATGATTTCTGGAAACTGTACCGCAAGTACAAGCCCGATGTCATTCACCTTCATTCATCAAAAGCCGGCATATTGGGACGCCTGGTCTTTCCGTCCAAGAAAATCATCTACACAGTCCACGGTTTCGATACAATCCGTTTGGCAAACCGCAGGTTCCTATCACTCGAAAAGATGATGCAGAGATGTTGCCGTTCCATAGTTGCAGTGAGCGAATATGACAAGCACAATCTGTTGGCCGAGAACATCAACAATAATGTGTCTACTGTCTACAATGGCACATCATTGCCTGCCGTATCCCGCGATATCTCATTTGGAATCCCCTCCAAGTACAAGAAGACCGTTTTGTGCATAGCAAGAGTCTCCTATCCCAAAAACAGCGACCTGTTCATTGACGTAGCCAAACTCTTGCCGCAGTATGCTTTTGTATGGATTGGCAATAAGGAACCTATGTACGATACCCCCGAGAATGTCTTTTTCCTTGGCAATATCTCGAATGCTGCAATGTACTGTTCTCTGGCCGATATCTTTATGTTGCCATCTGAATACGAGGGTTTGCCCATTGTCATCATCGAGGCTATGAGCTTTGGGAAACCGGTTGTAGCATCAAACGTTGGCGGAATTTCGGAACTTGTGCACAATGATGTCAACGGCTACACGCTGAAGAATGATGCGGCAGTCTTTGCCGAAAAGATAGATTATATACTTGAGAATCCTCAAGTATATGACAAGATGTCCCAGTCTTCAAAAGAACTTTATAACGAGCACTTTACTGTCGATAAGATGGTTGACGGTTATATGGAGAAATATAACCGACTCTTGGGTGAAATGTATTTCTGAGACAATTTGTTTTTCATTTAAACAGAACTGAGTGTTTGGACGCCCCTTTTGTAATATCTATTGCATTTGCATATGAATAAATATCTGTTTTTGTTATTATTGCTATTTTCGATAATAAACAGTTCTTGTAACGACTTGTCCGGGATTGAGGAACGTTTGGATGCGTTGGAGCAGCAAGTAAACAACCTGCAGGAGACTGTAGGTGCTTTGGAAATGGCGTACAACAACGGACTCGTCATAAGCAGTGTTGAACCATTGGATAAATCTAGCGATGGCTGGGTAATGACATTCACAAACGGCAAGAGCATAAAAATAGCAAACGTGTTTGATGAATGTTTACCCTATTTGTTGATAGACCAGGATGGGTACTGGTGTGTTTCTTACAATGGAGGCATTGATTTTACACGTTTGATGGACAATTCCGGAAATTACATAAAAGCAAAAAACAATGGTACGGATGATGTTGCCATTAGAGTGTCCACAGATGAAGAAGGGTACTATATTTTTGTTCTGTATATCAAAGAGGCTCCTGATAATGTAATCGATGTAATAAGGACACCTTATAAGGTCTCATCCTCAAGAATTATAAAATTCATACAGCAGGACGATTTGGAAAACACCGTTACAATCACTCTTGCTAATGGCAAATCTTTTGTTTTCAATAAAGATTATGCAGTGCCTTCGAGTATTGCCATTCTGACAACGAAGGGTGTTGAGTTGGATGCCGGTGTAACTGCAGCATTGGAATTTCGCGTAAATCCATCAAATGCAAAATTCAATTATGATGTAGAATCTCCTCTTTGTGAGATTGGATTGGACTTTATATGCGAGACAAGAGCGTCATATACTAAACTACCTACCGATTATAAATTATCTAAGGTGGAACTTGTCTATGACAAGCAGGGTGTAGTCAAGCAGGGACAATACCGTGCTTATATAACAGACCTGAATGTTTCTGAAAATTACTCAGATGATGTTGCGATTGTACTGACAGTAAATGACAGGAACAACGAGCCTGTGCAAATTTCATCGACGACATTCAACGTGAGATTCTCAGGGAATTTGTTTCACTCGTTCTCTTTTCTCAAACAGAACAATGCAAATGTCCTGTATGATGTCAACGCCTCTGTCGATAAGAATGCAATAAACATCTGTACTCCATTGGTGACAGATGTGAAGAATCTGGTAGCGACATTCTCTACAACAGCAGAACAGGTATATGTGAATAATGTTGAACAGATTAGCGGTGTTACTGCAAATGATTTTACTGAACCGGTGCTGTATTCTGTTGTTTCTGCCGACGGTGAAGTGAATACATACAAAGTTTCTGTCTCTAATACCGGTCTTCCTGTCGTTCTCGTTGAAACTCCCGGGGCTGTAACTATACCACCAAAGACCGAGGAATGGCTTGCCGGAACTATCATTAAAATATATAATGCCGACGGTACTTTGGATTACGAAGGAGTAAATGACAATATCCGTGGTCGTGGAAATTCAACCTGGGATTTCCCCAAGAAACCTTATGCTGTGAAGCTGGACAAAAAGAGTTCTATTTTAGGTATGCCCGGACATAAGCGTTGGGTACTTTTGGCCAATTGGATGGACAGGACTATGTTGAGAAATTCAGTAGCCTTTAAAATTTCCGGTTTGACGGATTTGGAATGGACACCCCGTGGCGAATCTGTGGAATTGGTACTTAATGGAAAACATACAGGTAACTATTATTTGTGTGAACAGATAAAAATTGACAAAAATAGAGTGAACATCAACGAGATGGTAAGTTCCGACATTGAAGGTGATGACATCACGGGTGGTTATCTGATGGAACTTGATACTTATTTTGATGAAGTCAACAAGTTCAAATCGGACATTAGGAACTTGCCTTATATGTTCAAGGAACCCGATGAGGAGCTGTTGAGTATTCAACAGCTTGAATATATGAAGAACTATGTGAACGCGTTGGAGTATGCTTTGTATGATGATGAAATGTTCGCAGCTGGAAAATATACCGACTATATAGATGTTGATTCATATATTGATTGGTGGTTTGTGTATGAATTGGCTCAGAATAGTGAACCGGGGCACCCGAAGAGCTGTTATATGTACAAAGACAAACTATGCAAGATGAAAGCCGGGCCTGTATGGGATTTCGATTGTGCAACGTTCATCCCTAAGGAGGGACGCTACAGTACCAGAAACTCTATTTATTATGGACGCTTGTTTACAGACCCGCTTTTTGTCCAGAGAGTAAAGGAGAGATGGAATGTCCTTAAGGCGAAATTCGATACTGTGGACGATTTTATAGATGAAGAAAAGAATAGATTGCAGAAATCTGCTGATATAAACATTGGAATGTGGCCCATAAGCATTCGTGTTAATGAAGATGAAAGTCTTCCATATAATGATGCAGTGGAGCGTATGAAGTCAGCCTATAATGCGAAATTGCAGTGGCTTGATGCCCAGATATGCAATATGTAAGCAACTCTGCTTCGGACGAAAAGATAAGAGAATGATTCAAAATGCAATCATTCTCTTTATTAGTCCGCTACTTGAGTCTGCAGGAAATGTTGTGTGCAAAATCACTCCTCGACCTCGCAACCGTTGAACATAAAATCCTTTTCGGCCACATCCTTGGGGAATGTATAGTAGGTCATCTCGGCGCTTGAACGCACTTCGCCGTCATATCTTATCTCGGCCTCAATGAACACGAACATACGTTTTACCTCCTTCACTCGTCCGCGTATCTCAAGCGTGATATTCTCGCCTGTGGGTATCGGCTTCCTGTATTTCATATTGAGGTTTGTGGTCATCCCCGATGTCTGGAACTTGCGTGCTATAATCCATCCTCCAAGCTCATCGAGCAGCGTGGCCTGGATGCCGCCGTGCAGTGTGTCGAGCCATCCCTGATAGTTGTTGCCGGGTGTCCACAACGATACAATCTCATCGCCATCTTCAAAGAACTCCATTTTCAGGCCATACGGGTTAGAGGGCGCACACGCAAAACAATTATATCCTTTATCGGTCAATTCAATCCAGGGGTTCTTTATCTTTTTCATATATTGTTGTCGTTTGATTTTTTGTAAAGTTAGTGTTCTTTACCCTTCGTCACTAAATTTATCGTATTATTTAAGCTTTCTTAATATTTGCTACTCTTTTTTGAACATTTTTGTTGTTGATTTTTATTATCTTCGCTCTATCATAACCATCAACTGTATGAAGAGATTGTTTCTGTCCCTGCTTTTGGCATTAACCTCTGTTTGGGTGTGCAATGCCCAGTTGCTATATAAGATTTCACACGCCGGCCTTAAAAAGCCATCGTATATCGTCGGCACCTACCATCTTGCTCCGGCGTCGTTCATAGACTCAATTTCCGGTGCCAAGGCTGTGCTCAACTCGGTCGATGTCGTATGTGGCGAGGTTGTTATCAGTGAGATGCAGAGCAAGGCGAACGAGAAAAAGGTCAAGGCGGCAATGACGCTTCCCGGTGGCAAGTCGCTCTCCGACATCCTCACTGCCGGTGAAATGCAGCGTCTGAACACATATATGGACAAGTTGATGGGTATGGACCTTGGCAACCCGCTCCTCAGAAGCCGGATGGGCAAGATGACTCCTATGGCAGTTTCCATAATGTTGCAGATGGTGCAATATATGAAACTCACTCCCAATTTCAATCCTATGAAACTCATTGATGCCCACTTCCAGAAGGTAGCCCAAAAGGCCGGTAAAAGGGTGGTGGGGCTTGAAACCGTGGATTTCCAAATTGCGACATTGTACAAGGGGGCAAGCATTGAACGTCAAAAGCAACAGCTGTTCTGTATGATTGAAAATGATGCATACTATTCGATGCAGATGAAAGAACTCACTGCCGCTTTTTTTGCACAGGATATACAGGCTTTATGGGAGATAACCGAAGAAAGGCTTGGCAATCAGTGCGACAGCACTCCCCAGGAGGATTATGCCCTCATATATGACCGTAACTCGGCTTGGGCTGCCAAGATTCCCGCAATGATTGGCGAGGCTTCCACACTTTTTGTTGTCGGCGCAGCCCATCTTCCGGGCGACAAGGGAGTGCTTGAACTGCTCAAGGCAAAAGGCTATACAATTGAGGCCGTGAGATAATTTTTTTATGAGAAGACTATTTCGTAAATTCCATTTGTGGTTGTCGGTGCCGTTCGGCGTTGTAATAACAATCACCTGTTTCACCGGTGCATTGCTGGTCTTTGAAAAGGAGATTACAGCATTGTGTGGAGGCGACGTCGCAACAGTCACCCCTGTCGGTGAGCCGTTGCCGGTGAATGTCATTGCCGACAAGGTGGATGCAACTCTGCCTGCCGATGTCGATGTCAAGGGTGTCGTCGTTTCATCTTCACCCGATGAGGCCTACAAGGTCAACCTTTCGAAACCAAAGAAGGCCGCCCTCTATGTAAACCAATACACTGGCGAGGTAATGGGCAAGGATGAGCGCATACCGTTCTATCAGGCTGTCTTTCGTCTGCACCGTTGGCTTATGGACAGCAATCCCGGCGAGGGCAAGGTGTTCTGGGGCAAGATGGTTGTAGGTGCAAGTACGCTTGCTTGTGTGGTGATATTGTTGACCGGTCTTGTAATATGGTGGCCCCGCAGCCGCAAGATGCTCGGGAACCGTCTGCAGATAGCGCTAAAAAAAGGTAAGAACCGTTTCTGGTACGACCTTCACGTTGCAGGTGGCTTCTATGCCCTGTTGTTGCTTCTTGCAATGGCATTGACCGGCTTGGCGTGGTCGTTCGAGTGGTACAAGGATGGCATTTATGCTCTGTTCGGTGCCGGCGAGTCAAAAAACGTGGCGGTGGTGGAGAGCAGGACACCCGGGGTTGTCGGGCTAACCGTTACCCCAGGCTCTCGCGTGGACACTACGTTGACGGTTTGCCTGAACAGTGCGTATAATGAAAATGGAGCTATGGAACAGGCTGCTGCCAGATGGAATGTTGATGCAGTCACTGCTGCAACAAATGTCGTTGATGCCAGATATGTCGATGCAGAGCCTGCAGTTGCTGTCGCTAAAATTGACGGCGTCACCGCAGCAACAGTTGTCGATGCCAGGAGTGGTGCAACCATTATTGCCGACGGGAACAGTGGCTCGACTTCATTGACCGCAACGCCGCAAGCCACCGAGTTCGATAGCTGGCAAAAGGCCTATATGAATGTCCTGGCGCTTGTTCCGCATTATGAGACAATTACAGTATCAAAAGCCGCGGTATCTGTCAAAAGTACCGCCTATGGCAACACGCGTGCTGCCGACAAGTATATGTTCAATGAAGACAATGGCGATATAACCTCTATCGAACTGTACAAGGATTCGGCACGCAGCGGAAAACTCGCAGGGTGGTTCTATTCCCTGCACACAGGTGTCTGGGGTGGCCTATTTACCCGCATCCTCTCTTTCCTTGCTGCCATTCTTGGTACGACATTGCCGCTCACGGGATACTATTTCTGGATAAAGAGACTCTATGGAAAGCAAAAGGACAACAAATAATAATATTTGACACAACTATCAGAAATGCGCTGTTTTTTCCTGAACATATTACTCCTGTGTGCATCACTGTTCTCCTGTAAGGGGCACAGTGATGGCAGCAACAATGCCCCGGGCATCGATTCACTCTGCGTGCAGGTGTATGACGCACGTTACAGGAGCATCGCGTTGACCGATTCGCTGCTGCTGCGGCTCGATGTAATCTCGGGCGGCAACCACGAAACAGCAATGGTGGCAACAAATTCAATGGCATATTCAGCTCTTATGAAGATGGACTATGTCACGGCTGCCTCCCTTTATGATAGGGTGCTGGAGGATGCCGCTTGCGAAATAGAAAAACTTGTTGCCGATGTGGGCCTGATGACAATCAGCTACCGTGTGTCGGGCAACAGGGAGTTCTTCGATTCCCGTACCAGGGCATTGGAGAGAATCAGACGCATTGATGAGGATGCCGAGCGCCTCTCGGCAGACGACAAGGCGCGTTTTGAACGTGCCAAGGTTGAGTTCGGCATTGTCTCTGTCTGCTATTTCTCCAATCTATCAATGCTCGATGATGTAAAGCGCACATTGGTCTACCTTAATGCCGGCATTGAGAAAAGCAACGACCCCGCACTGCGAACCTATGCAAGAATGTTTCTTGCCAACACTGCTCCCGATGTCGGCGAACGTCTCAACCAGCTTGCGCGTGGGCTCAGCAGTGCCGAAAACCGGGGATATACCTGGCTGACAGCGAACTACAAGCTGTTGCTTGCCATTCTGCTGCGCGACAACAGCACCCTGCTAGCAGAACTCCCCGACAATATGGCCTATCTGCTGCTGCACGGCGCCGTGCCCGAAGATGTCCCTTACACCTTGGCAGCATCTGCTGCAGACGACTTTGAACGTTATGGCGACGGATATATGACGATTGCCGCTTTGGCCGTCTCTGCATCCTGCCGTACACAGCTTGGTGACTATGACGGCGCATTGCTCCTGCTTGACAAGGCACTTGCCCGAATAAACGGCTATTACAGGACATATTACCCTGCCGATGTTGATTTTGCTTTGAACAGGCTCGACAAATTTGATATTGAGATTGAGCCTTCGATGTTCTCCGATACCCAAATGTACAACATCCCCGAGTGTCTGTTGAGTGTGCGCCGCGAGGCAAGCTGCGCCTATGCCGGGCTTGGCAACAAATATGCTTCGGACATAAACAGGGAGAGCTATCTGCAGCTGCTGCGTACCACACGCCTCAACAAGAAGATTGAGAGTGGTGTCTCGGCTGTCGCCGAGGAAACTTCGCGTCTCGGCAAATGGCTGAACATTGCAATTCTCGCAGTCGTGCTATTGTCGCTTGTTGTAATGTTCTTCAACTACCGCAGGAGAAAGTACATAAGTTCATATTCAACCGAGCTCAAACGCCTGCCCGATGTCTGCCGTCAATTGCTCTCATCGCTGCCACAGGAGGTCGGCAGCAAGGAGGAACTGTGCTGTCACATCGCAGCACTGCTCGACAAGAGTCTTGCTGGCTTTTCGGGAAATGTACGCTTCTCCTTCTCTCCACTGGATACTGGTGATACAAACAGCTACTCTTTCCCAATCAGCTCTATTGCCGGTGGCTGTGATACCCTCTATGTCACAACAACGCTTCCATTGACTCCCGAAAAGCACTCCTTGCTGGGGATGCTTCTGCCTTATGTGGCAGTGGCTGTTGGCGAGGGAATGCGCCTTGCCGACATTGTCGATGAACAGGAGAGGCTCGAGGAGATGCGCCGTGCCAGTGCGGCATACCTTGACGAGCACAAGCGCGAGAATCTCCTGAAACGTGTATCGGTCTCCACGGTAATGTCTATGCGCCCATACATTGACCGTATAATCAATGAACTGCGTGTATTGGAAAATGCGGCTCCCGGTGATGCCGAGCGCAAATTGGGCTACGTTACCGAGCTCACGGAAAAGCTCGACGACCTTAACATCATTCTTGAACGTTGGATAAAGATGCGTCAGGGCGAGATGAACCTTCAAGTAGAGAGTTTCTCGCTCTCCGGTCTGTTTGCCATAATTGAAAAGAGCCGCCAACTGCTCGAATCGCGCGGGATAACGTTGACCGTGGGCGACGGCACACCGGTGGTGAAGGCCGACAAGGCACTGACCCTCTTTATGATAAACACACTTGTGGACAATGCAGCCAAGTTCACCCCACAGGGTGGCAATGTTGCCGTTGAGTGCAATGAGGCAAAAGAGTATGTCGAGATTTCTGTCACTGACAGTGGTGTCGGCATTTCGCAGGGTGATATTGACCGCATTCTCAACGAGAAGGTCTACGATGCGGCAAGCATTGGACTCGACAATGAGGCGCTCCCTGCAAAGAGCAAGGGTGGAGGCTTCGGTCTTATGAACTGCAGGGGCATAATAGAGAAATACAAGAAGACCGATGCAATCTTCTCGGTCTGCTCAATGCACATCGAGAGCCGCAAGGGTGGCGGCAGTCGCTTCTCCTTCCGTCTGCCAAAAGGGATTATGCGCACACTTCTCCTTCTGTTGATGCTGCTGCCTTGCAGGGCGCTTGCCGATGCAAACCTTTTTAATGAGGTGAGGTTCTATGCCGATTCTGTCTACAATTGCAACACCAATGGGAACTACGACGAAGCTTTCACCCAGGCGCGCAAAGCCTTTGCTCTGCTCAATGCCTATTACCGCTCTACCGTTGGTGGCAACGACACGCTATCGCTGCAGGGGGGTGCGTATGCCGAGCTCAAATGGTGGCGTCAGGGGCTCTTTGCCGAGCATCTCACCGAGGATATCTACTACAACATCATCGACATACGCAACGAACTTGCCATTGCATCATTGGCTCTGCAACGTTGGCAGGCCTACAGGTACAACAACTATATCTATTCAACCCTTTTCAGGCTTGTCGATGAGGACAAAGCCATTGTAGGGCAGTATGAACAGGCCAATGCCGAGTTGAATCTCCTCCGCGCCCTTATCGGTATTTCCGGTTTCCTGGCGCTGGTTCTGTTGCTCTATCTGCTTATTGCTTATATGCGCCACACTATAATTGGCAAGGCCGATGAAAGATTGGTGCAGAGCACTAACCTGCAACTGCTTGAGCTTGTTGCCGGTACTTCGCAAAGCACCGCGCAGGATATGTTGCAAGGTGTTGCCGATGTCATATACCGCTGCCTGGGCGAGCGTATGTGCATAAGCCGTGTAGCGCTGTTGCTTCGTGATGGCCGTGTCTCGGCTGCTGCACCCCTGCCGCTTGAAGGTGGCCGTGCCGATGTCTATCTGCACGGTGTCGTTGATGACGGAGCGCTGTACCTCTCTCCCGATGCTTTGTTGCGGGTGATACCACTTTATGCAACAGTGTCGGGTGACGAACTTCTCATTGGCGCAATGGAGCTTGTTACCGAGCGCCCTTTGAGTGACAACGAGACCGTCAGCGTTGAACTTGTGGCACGTTTTGTGGCATCTGTTGCCTATCATCGCACAGTGCGTGTGGCAAACAGTTATATATCCCTTGAGGAGGTGGAGGAGGAAGCCGCACGCATAAAGTTCGAGGAGAACCGTCTGCACGTGCAGAATATGGTTATGGACAACTGCCTTTCTGTCATCAAGCACGAGACAGTGTATTACCCCAACCGTGTGCGCGAACTTGCACAGAAGGCAATGGCAACTGCCGGCAGCCGCCGCGAAAGCATCGCCGCAATGGTTGAACTTATGGATTATTACAATTCGGTATTCGGCATACTTGCCAACTGTGCGAAGCGTGAACTCGACACAATGTGTTTCACACTCTCGTCCGTCAGTCTTGAGACACTGTTCGACGATGCGCTACGTTACACCGGGCGCTGTGCCAGGAAACGCGGCATAAACCTCTCGCTCGTCTATGAACCGACAGATGCCGCTGTCAAGGTTGATGCCTCCCTTGTGGCATATCTTTTCGAGGCACTCATTGATGCGGCCTTCAAGGTTGTAAAGGATGGAACCTTGTTGCTGCGTGCTGCAGAAACCGCTGACAGTGTGAGGGTGGAACTGGTCGACAACCGTCGCACGCTCTCCAGCGATGAGGATGCAGAACTTTTCACCCCATCGCGCTACAATATCGGTGCACGCAATGAACTGGTGGGGATGGAGTATCTTGTTGCCAAAGAGATAGTGCGTATGCACGAGGATTATACCGGTCGTCACGGCTCGCGTATGGAGGCACGTTCCGATGTCGATGGTGTGGTCATTTTGTTTACTTTGCCAAAATAGAAGTTTATGATAGAGAAATTCAGTGTTGTAATAGTAGAAGATGCAAGGTTGGAACTCAAAGGTACCGAGGAGATTTTCCGTACCGAACTGCCCGAGGCCGAAATAATAGGTACTGCATCCAATGAAAGTGAACTCGACGAGGTGCTCTCGCGTGCTGTCCCCGACCTGTTGCTGCTCGACCTGGGCCTTGGTGGCTCAACCACCGTTGGTGTGGAGATATGTGCAAGAATGAAGGCTGAGCATCCGCAGATGAAAGTCCTTGTCTTTACAGGTGAACTGCTTAATGAAAAGCTCTGGGTGGATGTGCTCGACGCCGGAGCGGACGGCATAACCCTGAAGACAGGCGAACTGCTCACCAAATTCGAGATATACAATGTTATGGCAGGCAAGCGCAATGTATTCAACCAGCCGGTGCTCGAAAAACTCGTCGAGCGTTTCCGCGAGAATGTGAACCGCGATGTTGCGCGTCAGAAATCACTCATACACTATGAAATTGACCGTTACGATGAGTGCTTCCTGCGCCATCTGGCCTTGGGATACACCAAGGAGATGGTGGCTTCGCTGAAGACTATGCCCTTTGGCGTGAAGTCGCTCGAAAAGCGTCAGGCCGACCTAATTGCCCGTCTTTTCCCCGAGAGTGAACAGCGCGGTATAAATGTCACACGTCTTGTGGTGCGTGCCATTGAGCTGCACATCATTGATGTAGAAAATCTTGATGCCGATGAATAGTCGCAGGTCAAGCTATCTTTTCGTTCCCGCCTATCTGCTGCTGTTGCTGATGGTGTGGGTGGGTGTGTTCTTTGTCGACTTGGTGCAGATGCTCTTTGGCGCGGAGCTCCCATCGTCGTCGTTGATGAGTGCTGCCGGTGTGCGTTGGGCTTTGCGCACAGCACTGCCGTCTATCGGTGCAGTGCCGTGGGGTGCTGTGATGATGCTTGTTGCAACCTGTGGACTGTTGCGCGGCTCGGGGCTCACAAAGGTTATCCGCCGTCTGGCCGGTTTCCATCGCTTGACTGTGTCGCAGTGGCGTGCCCTGCTGTTTTCAATGGTTACGGCTGTGTGTTATGTTGCATTGCTTTATATGTCGGCTGTATCGCCGTGGAATATGCTTGCAGGAGTGACGGGCGAGGCTTCTCTCTCTCCGCTGGTACAAGGGTGGGCAATGTTGCTGTTTATTGGAGTGCTGGCTGTGTCGCTGATATATGGTTTCATATATGGAAACTACCGTTCAATTATGGATGTGATAGTTTCAACAGGCCGCACCTTCATCCTTTTTGTCCCTGCGGTGATGGCGCTTTTGCCGGCATCGGGAATAGTCCCCTGCCTGCAATATGCCGGTGTACAGCCAATTCCAGGTATCCCTTGGGAAATAGTTTCCTCAATATTGTATCTGCTTCCGTTCATATATGTGATGGTGCAGGAAGCAACGAATCAATAAAAAAGTCCCCATTCGGGGACTTTTTTATTGATTCGTTATTTCGCACCTAATGGAATTACTCTCAACCAAATCTCGCTCACCCAGTTCTCTTCGGTTCCATTGAGGTTATATTCCACATAGAGGATATTCTTGTTCTCCTCGCTGAACCTGTATCTCAAGTTTGAGATTGTATTGTTCAGGTTTTTGTCGAGATAGTGATTGTTGATATATTCAAGGTAAGTATTATCCTCCTTCATCTCAATTTCACCCTCTTGGGTGATGAATGCCAATGTGCTGGTCTTGCTCTCATCCCAGTCGGCCTCCTTTATCGGGATGTTCACTCCAAGAATCACAAAGTATGTATTCTCCTCGGTGATGGTCTTGAATATCTGCTTACCGATATATGTCTTTCCGCCATCTTTAGTAGTAACCTCCTCGACATATTGCCACATTCCTACAAGTGGATTGGCATCGGGTCCTGTCTTTTTCTCTTGTGCATTACCTGTTTTAACTCCTAATAATAGAATTAACGTAAACAGAAACATAAACTTTTTCATAGTTGGGGGAGTTTAAGGTTAGACAATGTTTCTTTTGTGCGTGCAATGTACAAAAAAATATGTAAAAAAAAGTTTTTTCAGTGAAATTTTTACTTTCTTGTCCATTATGGCCACTACGCTATTTTTTTGTATCTTCGCGTAACAAACAGCAATAATGAAGTATCTTTTTGCATTTATTGGCACGGTATCACTCGCGTTGGGCATTATGGGAGTTTTTCTTCCCGTGTTGCCAACCACACCATTTCTTCTGCTGTCGGCTGCAATGTATATGCGCAGTTCGCACAGGCTGTATGAATGGCTGATGTCGCACAAACATCTGGGAGCCTACATTAAGAACTTCAGGGAACACAAGGCACTGCCGCTGCGCGTGAAGATATTCTCGGTAACAATGGTGTGGGTAACATTGCTCTATTGTGCCTTCTTCGTTGCCAAAGAACTGTGGATGAGCCTCCTTTTTATTGCTATTGCATTGGGAGTGACAATACATATATTAAGCTATAAGACGCTCCGATAGGCGTTATTGCTTTTTTCTCATTTTGGCAAACAGAAGGAAGGAACACAATCTGTTCTTGTATATGATTTTAGTTATCAGCAATGATGACAACAGAACAAGTATTGACACAGCCGGTGATACAAAGTAGTTGAAGAATGTGATGTTGAGTGAGTCGCAGCATACAAAGGCTCCCAATCCAATCTCAAGTATTATAACTTGGAGAATGTATATCTCAAGTGTATAGGCACCACATTTTGCCAATGTCCAAGCAATTCGGCCATTATTCCAAACGGTCGATAGTTTATCGAATACTACAAACAATGAGATTGCGCCCGTAACACCGATTGCAATCCTATAAAATCTTATGAAGAGCATTTCGCACAGTGCTGTAATGTCCTTGTCGCTTATAGCACCGATGATATTTGCCGGCTCAAGGAATCTGCTCTCCCAAAAGAACATCATAATGGCATATACCGGTAGTGATATACACAAAAGGGTGTTGCCATATTTCTTTATGTTGTTTTTGTTGGCAGATAGCAACATACCTGTGAGAAAGCAGGGGTACATACCTTTCACATTGTATGCAGAAATCAATTGGCTTACAAATATTGTTGCAATAACCCATATTACAGGATGTAACTTTGTCTTTTTGCCGCAAAAAGCAAGCAGATAGCATACAAAAAGGCTTTTTAGAAACCAAAAATTGCCGAATGCGGAAATAAGATTTTCCTTAAAAGAACTACTGCTATAATCGGCCTTGTGTATTGTCAGGTCGCAAATAGTGTACAGAAGTAGGATTATAATGCTCCAAGAGATGACAGGCAGTAGCAGTTGCGTACTTTTCTTGCGTATGAAATCCTTGAATGATAGCTGCAATGACGAGTGGGAAAAGTAACCCGAAAGCATCATAAACAGTGGCATATGGAGCGAATATATCGTCAGATAGACCTCATTGCCCGTTGCCGGAGTGCTGAGGAACTGCTGGACGCAGTGCCCCCACAGGACAAGGAAAATTGCGAAAAGCTTCAATAGGTCTATGGTGGCGTTGCGCTGGTTGTCTTTTGTGTTCATTGTGGTGTGTGCCTTATTCGCTCCTTAATTTATGTTAGCAAGTTGGATATCCTTTCGAGCCACAGCCTGTCTGTGTCATCGAATGTGGAAAGGTGTTCGCTGTCGATGTCGAGCACTGCAACCACTTTTTCGTCTTTGAATAGTGGTACTACAATTTCGCTTTTTGATGCGCTGCTACACGCTATGTGCCCGGGGAACTGCTCCACATCGGGTACCACCAGTGTGCGCTTCTCCTTCCACGCCGTGCCGCACACCCCGCGCCCGTATGCTATGTGGCTGCAAGCCAATGGTCCTTGGAACGGTCCAAGTACAAGTTCACCGTCAACCACACGGTAGAACCCTGTCCACCAGAACCCGAATGTGTGATGAATCATTGAGGCAACATTCGCCATTTTTGCAATGGTGTCTTTCTCGCCTCCGGCAACTGTGGCAACCTGTTTGTATAGTAAGGCATACTTCTCCTCTTTGCTGCCCTGTGCAATGTGTAGTTCCTCTGCCATAGCCGCTTAGTTGAAATCCGACATATCCACCAGCTTGTTCATTATGGCATAGACCGTGAGGCCGGGTATTGAGTTGATGCCCAGTTTCTGCGATATGTTGCGGCGGTGCGAGATGACAGTGTAGATTGAGATGTTGAACTCATCGGCAATCTCCTTGTTTGTCTTGCCCATAGCCACTGCCGCAAGGATATCCTTTTCGCGTGAGGAGAGCTCGTTGAGGTCGTTCTTTGGGCTCTTGCTATTTTCGTCAATGGCATTCCTTAGCTTTTGGATTATGCGCGCGGCGTTGTCATATATGCCAATGCACTC
>JAEIGA010001196.1_pt1 | contig 39931 bp, 35 predicted proteins | sample 9270691 | NCBI WGS metagenome assembly JAEIGA01 (sample SAMN17057246, study PRJNA624740) | gut metagenome | biome: biome; isolation source: fecal sample | host: Bos grunniens | place: China: Xizang | collected 2019 | reverse complement strand
TTCGCCCGAAGAAATTGATGAATTAAATATTTTATGGGCGTCGATGTTGGCGATGCGTCGTGCGGTTGAATCTTTGGGTTGTGTGCCACAATATTGCTTGGTTGACGGGAACAGATTGCCGGATGGATTAAATGGTGCGCCAATTGTCAAAGGTGATGGACGGTCGTTGTCTATTGCGGCGGCGTCTATTGTTGCCAAAGAAACACGTGATCGTATTATGCATGATTTGGCACAACAATTTCCGCAATATCAATGGGATAAAAATGCCGGATATCCGACACAATCTCATTTGCAAGCCATTGAAAAGTATGGTATAAATCAGCACTATCGTAAGAGTTTTGGACCAATTAAGGAAAGGATAAAAAATGAATCTGCGCACGATTGATAATATTGATGTTCGTGGTAAGTATGTGTTACTGCGTGATGATTTTAATGTTCAGATTGTTGATGGACATATAACGGACGCTTTTCGTATTGAACAAAGTATGCCGACGATTAATAAACTGCGTGCGGCGGGTGCGCGTGTTGTTGTGGTGGCGCATCGTGGTCGCCCAAAAGGTGTACGTGATATGGCGTATACTTTGCAGCCAATTGCCGATTATATGGGGGTTAAATTAATCGCCGATTGTTTGGACAAAGATTTCTTGGCCGATATGCACGATGGTGATTTGGTGTTATTGGAAAATGTGCGTTTTTATGCCGGTGAAGAAAAAAATGACCCTGCATTTGCCGCCGATTTGGCGCGTGGATATGATTTATTTGTAAACGATGCGTTTGCGGTTTCACATCGTGCACACGCCAGTACCGTTGGTGTTGCAGAGATTTTGCCATCATATGCGGGGGATTTGTTGGCGTCCGAAATTCATCATTTGTCGGACGTTATGGAAAATCCCCAGCGTCCATTATTGTCGATTGTCGCAGGCAGTAAAGTTTCCACCAAAATTGGCGTCTTAAAAGCATTGGCCAAGTTGTCCGATACATTGATTATTGGCGGGGCATTGGGTACAACATTTAACTATGCAATGGGTGGACGTGTTGGTAATTCTTTGTACGAAGCGGATCAGAAAGATACTGCTTTGGAAATTATGGAATTTGCACGGGAAAATAATTGTCGTGTATTGTTGCCGTTGGATAAAGGTGTGGCCAAAGAATTTGCACGTGATGCGGTGCGTTATAACAAGAATTTTACAGAAATCGAAGATGATGACGTTATCATTGACGCGGGCATTGAAACAACCGAACGTGATGTTGCGGAAATTCGTGCGGCACGTACCGTTATTTGGAATGGTACGGTTGGTATGGCGGAATGGATGCCAACATGGTCGTATGGTTCATTTGCATTGGCGAATGCCATGGCCGAACAGACACGTGCCGGTAAATTGGACAGCATTGTTGGCGGTGGTGATACCGTTGCCGCATTAGAGGCCTGTGGCGTCAAAGATGATATAACATATGTTTCAACCGGTGGTGGCGCGTTCTTGGAATTTATAGAAGGTCGCGTTTTGCCCGGTGTCGCAATTTTAGAAGATAAATAAATTAACAAAACAAAACGAAGGAGCAAAGTATGAAAATCAAACCTTTTGCGGGTGTTCGCCCACCAAAAGAATTGGCCGCCGAAGTGGCTTCACGTCCATATGACGTTTTGAATTCTGTAGAAGCCAAAGCCGAGGCCGGTGAAAAATCATTGCTGCATATTATTAAGCCAGAAATTGATTTTGACCCAATTGCAGACGAACATTCACAACCGGTGTATGATAAAGCGGTTGAAAATTTCAAATTGTGGCAAGAACGTGGTTGGTTGGTTCAAGATGATGCCGAAATGTACTATGTTTATGCGCAAACAATGGATGGTCGTACCCAGTATGGATTGGTTGCGGCGGCAAATGTTGACGATTATATGACCGGCAAAATTAAAAAACACGAATTGACACGTAAAGACAAAGAGGAAGACCGTATGATTCACGTTCGTATCCAAGATGCGAATATTGAACCGGTGTTCTTTGCATATCCAGATGTCGCCGAAATGAACGAAATTGTTGAAAATATCGTTAAAAATCAAGAACCAGAATATGACTTTGTTGCCGAAGATGGTTTTGGCCACACATTTTGGGCAATTCGTGATGCTGCGGTTAATGCACGTATAACAGAAATCTTTGCAGAAATTCCGGCATTGTATGTTGCAGACGGTCATCATCGTACGGCGGCGGCGGCTTTGGTGGGTGCGGAAAAGCGTGCCGCAAATCCAAACCACACCGGTGAAGAAGAATATAATTATTTCTTGGCGGTGATTTTCCCAGAAAGCCAATTGAAAATTATTGACTATAACCGTTTGGTAAAAGATTTAAATGGTTTGACACCGGCGGAATTCTTGGAAAAAGTATCTGAATCGTTTGATGTCGTGGAAAATGGTGCGGAAATTTATACACCAAATGCATTGCATAACTTTGGTATGTATTTGGATGGCAAATGGTATTCATTGACCGCCAAAGCCGGCACATATGACGACAATGATCCAATTGGTGTATTGGATGTGACGGTATTATCAAATTTGGTATTTGATAAAATTTTGGAATTGGGCGATTTGCGTACATCAAAGCGTATTGACTTTGTTGGCGGTATTCGTGGTCTGGGTGAATTGCAAAAACGCGTGGACAGTGGTGAAATGGTTGCGGCGTTTGCATTATATCCGGTTACGATGCGTCAAATTATTGATATCGCAGATACAGGCAATATTATGCCACCAAAGACAACATGGTTTGAACCAAAATTACGTAGTGGTTTGGTAATCCATAAATTGTCGTAATTGTATGGGGTGGGGCGTAAAAGCCCCACTTTTTTTATGTCTATTTATTGATAAAAAAATCCCACCAAAATGGTGGGAAATTGTCCAATATATATTAAGTTTATTTTGTGTTCTGTAATTAGAACTGAACATTCAAACGAACACCCAATTCAGCTTTGACATCTGTGCCATTCTGAGATTGTGCGTGTGATTCGTCAAATGTGTATTCACCGTAAACGGCAACCTGGGTTGCGTCGGTTAATTGATATGCGGCGGTCAAGTTAACGATATATTCGTCAAAACCGTCTTCCATATCAGCAACTTTGTCCAACAGTTGTTGTACCACCATTTGTTGATACATTTCCATTCCCGTAGGTGCTGCCTTTAAGCCAGATGCCAAACCATCTACGCCATTGTCCGAATGGTGTTTAAATGTAAAACCACCACCAAATGACCAGCGGTCATCCAATTGATAGAACATTTTCAAACCGGCATTAACTTCGGTTGCAGATTTCAAATCAACAGAAATTTCATTTTCGAAGCCCAATGCTGTTATTGGTTGACCACCCAATGCTGCTGGTAACATATAACCTGTAACGTCGATTTCGTTGTTGTCGTTGCCAAATGTGCGTAATACTTCTACGAAAGCGGCGGTGCTGAATTTAGACCATTGTTTACCAAATTGTGTTCCAACGTGGAAACCCCAACGGCCGTTTGAATAGTTGTCATAGTTAAAGCCCTGATTGGTGTATGCACCGGACATTGGACTAACCCCGCCCAATTGTGCGTCGGCATACAAATCCCAAGCCCAACCGTCTTCTGTATCAATTGCACGGTATTTCAAACCAGCACGACCCAAATGCATACCTTTGCGGTCAATGTCGCCGTCGTGGGTATAGCCAAATTTGGCATATGCTTCCAGATTGTCTAAAATACCATAGCCCAATTCTTCTTGAACGCGCCAAATTGGAAATTCTGTGGCGCCGTCATGATTTTTTGCCTGCATGGCTTTTGAATCGTCGGCGACTTTATACATAACGCCGGCGGATGTTTTGGAATATCCGGTACCTTGTTTTGGCATATACAATGGATTTTCCAAGTTGGCTGCAATTGCAGGTGCCGCAAATACGGACAAGGCAACTGCTGCACTTAAAGTTTTTTTCATCTGTTTAACTCCTTGTTTTCGATGAAATGCCACACCCCCATTATTGGCAAGATGCGGGTGCATATCCATACCGCCCATTATTGGCAACAGTATGTGTTTGTGATAAGCACGTTTTCATTTTTGACTATATTAGGACATATGTCAAAAAATCTTTTTGCTTGACAAGGGCTTGAAAAAAAGTAATGACCGCGCTATAATATTTGTATGGGTGGGTGGCGTCAATAATATTTAACCCAAATAAAGGGGGCCTGTATGCAAAGTTATTTATCGAATGCAAGTGGTGCAATCCAAATTCCTGTTAATCAAAATGTTCGGCAACGTGTTGACGTACGTGACCGTGTTGCATTGGCAAACGCATATATGAAAATGTTTTCTGGGGCATCTTGGGTGCGTTGGGCAAATGGTGATTGCCTTGGACGTGCATGGCAGGGGTCTTTGGAAATGTGTGGCACAATTGTTGGCGCAAAACAAAAATCAAATAATCCTGCGGCGCAACATTTGAATAATGTTTATGTGGCGCATAAAAAATATTGGTCCCGAATAATTATGACAAATCGGTCCAGCGACAGTGTTATTAATGCAAATTCAGAAGATGTGGTATCTAAATCCGAATATGGTAAACGGTTGATGGGTGAAGGTTTGGGTGAAATTAATATAATATTGGCACGCTATCAAGAACGTGTGGAAGAAAAACAAAAAGCCGAATTTATGCGTGGATATAAATCTGTATCGGCGGTGCGTGGTGGCGTGATGGGGGATGTAAAGCAAACACAATCCAAACCGGTGCAATCGCACACCACAGCGTCGGAATCGGTTCGGTCGACCCCAGATGTTCGCAATAATCCACAATATTGGATATGGCTGTTGATGATGTTGCAGAAATGGTTGGAAAAGCACAATCATAAATCGGTGGGTGGACAAAAACGTGCGGCGTTGGCGGTGAATTATGCGCCGGCAAAGCCACGTGTGAAAAAGTATGTGCCAAAACGTTCAAGTTTACAACCGTTGGTAAAACCAATGGCCAAACCAGAAAAATCTAATGCGGCGGTTGTGACGCGTGTTGCTGCGGTAAACAAAGCAAAACAAATGGCGGCGGCGAAAAAACGTGTTATGAATATGACTTTGAATTTACAATATATGATTCAGAAGCAACTTATGCACAATAGAAATCAAAGGGCGGTATAAGGCAGGGCATATAAATGGATTTTGATTTTGAAAAAACTATTGCTATGTTGGATGGTAAATCTGCCCAGGATTTTGAAGCCAACCAAATAACAGATAAAGATCGGGAAATTGTTGCACATGCAATTGATGTGCTGTTTACCGGATTGGCTTTGCGTGAATGGTTGGGAAATGTGACTTTGGGCGTGGCGTGGTTGCGCGCGATGGATATGTTGCGTGATACCGTCTTTTCGATACCGGTCAAAAATTTAATGACAGATTGTGTGCGATGTTCGGCATTCGATTATATACGTAAAAAGAAAATGCAGATGACCGCGATTGCACATACAAATGAATATATAAAATGTCCGCCAGAAAAACGTGATGCTTGGATAGAGGATGCGGAAAATAAGATTGCAGATGGTTCGGAAATTTTGCGCCGTCTGATTATGGATTTTCAACCGCGTGTTGCATACGCTATGACCGAACGTGCCAGTATGACGGGTATAAGGTTGCATCCGGAAAATGCCCGTGAATGCGAACGAGAAATGATTCGTGAAAGAAAAAAATAAAAACCGCCATTCTGGCGGTTTTCTTTAACGGTTTGTTAATTGTAATTCTATGCGACGATTTTGTTGTAACGATTTTGCGTCGGAACCCAATTCAATTGGGTGCAGGTCGCCAAAGCCACTGGGGACCAGACGGCGTTTGGATACGCCTGCTTTGGCCAATTCATTTACAACGGCGGTTGCACGTAGCAGTGATAATTCTGTGTTGTTTTTGTAATCGCATGTGCCGGGGATGACGGCTTTCTTATCTGTATGGCCGTCAACACGGATAATCCAATCGATGTCGGTTGGGATTTTTTCTTCCATATCCTTGATTACGCCCGCAATCGCACGTAATTGCTTTTTGCCTTCGGGGCTGATGGTGTATGCGCCACTGGGGAATAAAATGTCACTGTTGACGATGAAACGGTCGCCTTCGGTTTTGATTGTGGTGCGGTCGCCCATGGCCAATTTGATGGCTTTGTAAAAATCCGACTGATACTTTGCGACGTCATTTAATTCGGCAACTTTATCCGCCAAAGCACGATTCAGGCGCGACGACATTTCGACGTATTGAATTTCTTGGGCGCGTGATTTTTCTTCGGCGGCATCCAATGCACTTTGCAGTGTGACCAACTGTTCCAATAATTGTGCGCGTTGGGTCATCATTTCATCTTGTAATTGTTTGCGTTCTTGTTCCAATTGTTCTGTTTTAGTTTTGTCCAGATTGGCTTGGGCTAACTGTTCGGTCAAATTGGCCACCATTGCTTGCATTTGGGTGTCTTGGGTTTGCAATTGGTTCAATTTATTTTCGTATGCGGTTACCAAATCTTCGATGCTGCGGTTGGCGGCGCTTAATTCTGATGTCAGATTTGTATTTTGCTGGGTCAAGTTTGTGATTTCGCTTTGCGCCAATGTCAGCATGCGTTTCGATGCTTGTTCGTTATTGGTGATTTGTTCGATTGTGGCCGCTTGGGATGCGTTGGCTTGACGTAATTCCGCAATTGTTTTTGCACCAGATGATTTGTTAAACACACTGGTTGTAGTCCACAGGAATACAAACACAATCATCATAAATATCAATATGATGACCAAATTGGAAAACAAGTCCACGAAACCGGGCCATGCATTTGTGTGTGTGCGATAACGAAAGTTCATCATGTTTTACTCTCTCTCATTTTGTCGGTGATTATTCGTTCAAAGAATCGCCGATGTTTTGTATTGTGCGTGTTAATTCACGTGTTGCTAAATTTATCTGGGGCAATACGGTGGCGATATCTTCGGTCGATACGGCGTGTGTATGTGCGGACAGGTAATCTTCCAATTCGCGGAATATTGCGTTTTGGGCAAATTGTACTTGGACGCCCAAAAATCCGATTATCAAACTGCCCCCCAGTCCCAAAAGTGAACTTGTAAACGCGGTTGCCATGCCCGCCAATGGACGGGACAGACCGATTTGCATGTTATTTAATACCGTTTCGTCCGAAAAGTCCAAATTACCAATCAAATCGGCAAACCCCCCAACAGTTAAAATCAGCCCCCAAAATGTTCCCAATAGCCCCAAGAATATCAATGTGTTTGTGACATAGCGTACGGATTCGCGTGAATCTTCGAAGCGTAATAATATCGTTTCCATTAATCCGTTTAATGTTGTTGCCGAAATGCGACGTGGGCGTGTAGATAACATTTGTGCCACTGGACGCAACAGACGTGGTGGTAAAGTTGCTTTGCGGTGGCCGGTTGTGTATTCGTACAGCCATCTGTATTCGGGTAATAATTGGAAAATTTGAACAAAACACAGGCCAATTCCAAATACGGTTGTTCCGATAATTACACCGTTTAACCATATGTTTGCAGATGATATTTCCAAGAATTCCGCGCCAAAATACACCAACCCCACAATTAACAGTGCGGTAAAGATTGTCATGCGATTTAATGCGCCGTGAAAATACTTTGTCATTGCAATAGACCCCCGTTTATCAAAATCATAGTAAATTTTTGAAAACTGTGTCAACAGGTTTATAGGGGTGAATTTGCTTTTTTATTGGATTGTGCTTTGGGTTCAAATCCGCGTGTTGTACTTTATGTTATTTACCATGCCCAATTAAATTGAATTTTGCCATTATGTTCTGTATAATCGTCTGCAACCAGTCCCGTATACGATATGCCTATTGATATCGCATCGGATAGGTTAAAGTCCATATTTGCACCAAATGTTAATGCGGATTTACTGGCTGTTTTCATATCAAATGCAAATCGTTGGCTATTGGGTGCCGTGGCAATACCTGTTTTGTATTCTGGTTCCCCAATAATAAAATCGCCGCCAATATATGCACTCCATTGCAAATTGCCGTTTGTATCAGCCAAATTAAATGTGGCGACTGCATAATTATTATTAAATTTCAGAGCTCCTGTTTGCTGGCCTATGGTGTCTATATTGCTACCCAGTTTTACATTTGTGTTGCGATATCCAATATCAAACCCAATTAAATCGCGTTTTAATCCGACTGTGGCCTGCCAACTAGTGTGTCCTGCATCCAGCTCGGAATTTATATTATGCGACAAAACCTGTCGTTTTGTGCTGATGTTATATGCCCCATGGTCCAATATTGTATTTATGTACAAATCCCATGTTTCTATTGGGTGTGTAAATTGTGCATATAGCGCCATATTAAAATTGTTATCTAAGTCGAAATCACGGAATTCATCGTTTGCGCTGGTCTGTGAATAAGCAAACGCCTGTCCGATAATTAAATATTTTCCCAATTGGATATCTTGTCCAAATTGTGCGCTATAGGTTGTTGCGGAACCTGAATCACCATTATTTATGTTGGAAAAACCACCTTTTGCCCAGAACCCTAATTTTTTACTGTTCAGTCGCTGCGCCAAGAATCGCACATTTGAATCTGCCTGTCTTGTAATAATGTTATTAATTATTCCGTGGGGGTCTGGTAACAGGGCTTCAATGGCGCGCTTGTATTCTGGTATGGTTTCTTCTAACTGTGCCAAAACATGCAGTTGATTGGAAATATTTTCGGCAATGCTATGCTTGGCAAATCCGGTCACATTCCATGCGCTATTTATACTGGCTGCAATGTCATTGTAGGCCTTTGGAGTTATTTTGTATACGCCATCGTTTATAAATTCAATATCGTACATTAAATTGTTTTGTGTTGAAAGGGTTGGGTGTTTGTCTGGATTGCCAAAGTAATCCCACCCGTCAACCTGTGTGCCACTGGAATCAATAAGGATGTTGACTACACTACCGTCAATAGACAATGTGTTGCGATTTTCAACCGTTATAACCAGTTTTAATTCATCGTTGTTTTGAATGTTAAAATTGTTTGCGGAAATATTACCGACTCGCACAGTGTCGTTGTCACGCCATACTGTTGTTTTTAGTGTGGTGTTGTCTTGCAATGTCACGGTGTCAAATGCTGCACTGGTTTTGCCAAGATTAATCACGGGGAAGCAGGTATTGCAATTTCCACGAACGGATGTTAATGATGTTGATTTTGCATTTATTGCCCCAACACCCAAAAAGTTTATTGTGCCGCCACTGTTATAAATGCTGTCGGTTGCGGTTTCGAGGTTAACAAAAGTATTTCCTGTGTCAATATCCACAATAGAGGACAAATAATGGCTTGTGTCTTCGTTGTAAATTGCACCACCATACGTGGCACTATTTCCACGGAATATCGTTTCTGTTCCAATGAAAGCGTATGAATCTTTGTTATAAATTGCGCCACCTGTTCCTGCACTGTTATTTATAAATTGTGAATGTGGTGCGATTTTTAGCCACCCAAAGTCAGAGTGGTATCGGCTGTTATAAATTGCACCGCCGTCAGAATTGGCTGAATTGCTGTTAAATTCCACAGCGGAATTAAAAGTTATTCGTGCATCATTGTTGTAGATTGCGCCGCCATAGCGTGATGAAATGTTATTTGAAAATTTTGTCCCTGTTCCATTTACGGTAAAATATTGCTTGTAAAAATGGTTGTTGGAATGATAATAAATGCTGTTCGGCAATCCAATGTGAATGGCACCACCGTCTGCAGAGGTATTAAAGCCACCTGAAACACCAATATTGTTCTCAAAGAGAGTATTGTTTCCGTTAATTATGAAACTTGTGTTTCCGACGTCAGAGTCGTAATCTCCTGGCATGCCCATTTGAAAAGCTCGGTTATTGTTGCTAAATACAACGTGATCTCCTTCAATATTAACCGTGAATGATGGGGTGTAACGATCGTAATTGGGGGCGATAGCGCCGTATGGATACCAATAATCATCCTTCTTTGCATTTATAAACTTTACATTATCGTTGATTGTTAGTGTGCTTCCATCTGACATATATAGATGTGCACCATCAAATATGCTGTCGTGTTCTATTAGTGAGTTTGAATATACTGTTATACTGTTTGTGTATGTGCCGTCATATACGGTTGCGCTGGCGGTACCAATGCTTAATAAACCATATAAACAAGAAATTATGCGTTTCATATTTATCACCTTATTTCGCCATGCGTGCCACACCATTCCAATTTACGTGAAAAGATAGACCAATTTTGTGCAGATCAAAGTTATCTTTGCTGGCTGCCCACCAATCAATTGTTGTGGTTGTATAGGATAATCGAATGCTAAAGGGCAAATCTTTCATGTTGTATTCAAGCCCTAATCCGTGATGTAGAAACCATTTGTTGCTTCTAACTTGTGTATTGTGTGTTGAGACTAGTTTGTTATAGCTTAATATGCCAAATGCAGAAATTCGGTTGCCAAGGTTAACCCCTGCATTAATATCTGCGTAAAAATCTTCTTTTAATTTAAGGTCGCCGGGAAAATAAGGAAGAGGTCTTGGTAAATCTAAATAAGGGGTAGTTGCATTGTATCCTAAACCAAAACGCCCATAAAATGCATCTGAGCGCAGTCGTATGCCTAATGCTTCTAATGATACACCTGTGGTGTTCGCACTGTTGTGGTCTGATTCGAATCCTATATAATAGCCGCCAATGCCACTAAATACGGCCCATTCTGTTCCGTTAGTTCGGTTCATGGATTTTACGGGTACAAATGTATAATCACGGTCAAAATGCACAATTTTGTCTGTTGGTGCATGAGAATAAGTATCGCGTACAGTGCGAAAGCCATCCTTGGTAAAACGTAGGTTATGGCGTTCGTCAGGTGTTATCTTGGTTATGTTGTTAATTTTCGTGCCATCGACATACACATTCCAACCAGAATTTCTGTGCAACCAACTGGAAAAATCCAGTTTTACATCTTTTTTTTCTAGTGTTAAATGAATGCTGTCATCTGAATATTTATCAATGTATACACGTTTTATTGCGGTATTTGTGCCATCTGCGTTGGCTTCTATTTCCAATGTGTCTCCCATTTTTGCGGTATATGTTACAGGCGTGCGTCCCTGTTTAATACCATTAACCACAATCGTGGCATTATTATAATCAGCACTAATTTTTACCTTTTTTGTAGCGCGTTTTAATGTTTTTGAAATTTTTCCTGTGCTGGTCGGTACAATCAATTGTTCATTTATTGTTTCATAGTTGTCATGGTTTATTTTTAATTTATTGTTGCCTCGACATACATTTTTTAATTTCAGTGGAGTATCGCCACGATATTCACCGTTTATATAAATTTCTGCACCCGATGGGGTGGTCGTTATTTGTAATGGTGCGCCCATACAATCTGTGTCACCAAATGTTTCGTTAAATATTGTGTCACCAACAGTTCCTGTTCCACGAATACGTGCAAATTCTTTATTGTATGCACTAATTGCATATTTATACTTTACACACGCAACATATTCGCGTCCAACGCGTTCATCGCCTGTTTTTTCTTTGGTAAAGGACTCTAATCGTACTCCAATGCATCGTTGATTTGTGCGACTTGTTCCGGATGCAGATGTTGTGTCCGAATAATATTCTGCGCTGGTTATTGTTTCTGCGCCGAACAGACGGCAGATTTGACTGTTAATTTCTTGTTCTGCTTTAGTTTGTGCATCGGAAACACTGTTTTCGGAATATACGCGAGCAACAAAATATTTGTATTTGCCGTCGTCGGCGGGTGTTTCTGTTGCCCAGTCACACCCACCAGCAACGGCATTTGTTGTTATTGTTGCGCCCAGAATTAAAAACAATAACCCTTTCATGATATTAGTCCGCTGTGTGTTCCATTGTGAATTCATTAACTGTTTCGGTTACGCGCTTGCCAAATTCTGCGGACAGCCCCTTGTTGCCGTTCAAAAAGTTTTGCATTTGCTTTTTGAAATCGGATTCTTTGATTTTCATACGGGCATAGAAACGATATTCAATGTCTTTATCGCCATCCGCGTTGCTGACCAATACTTTTTCCCAATAACGGTTTGCAGGTGTTAAACCAGAAAACGCAATTTCACTTTTTTCAATAGACAAGAATTCTGTGCGGAATTGGTCACCTTGGATACCTTCTTGGGCATCAACAAAGTTTGTTTTGATTTCTGTTTTAATGGCATTTGACAGGTCTGTTTTTGCCTGATTTTCCGCAATGCGATACCCTTGGCTAATATTTGCGCGATCACTGCGAACAGATGCCATACTGGTTACAAACATATCGCCATCTTTTATCGTAATTGGTTGGTCGTCTTTTACCCATTCTGGACGACGTGACAATTCGTCGCTGCGTGCGATTACCTCATCTTGCATGCCACCCGCGCACCCCGCCAATCCGATAACGGACGCTAATAATAAAATATTTGTCTTCATTTCAAGCCCCTGTTGTTTAATTAAAATAACCGCCAATGGAATATTGACGGTCGGGGGAGTTTAGCGAAATCAGTTTGTTATTGATTACGTTGGTCTTTCGGTTTCCCGTGTTTTATACACCAACAGCTTCCCAACCATAAGTGTCGGGGTTAATAACGGTGCGACCCGCACCATATCGGACAACGATGCAAACTGCACCGAACAAACAATACTCGCTAAAGCCCCGAGCCCAATTTCCACTGGATTCAATTAGTATTTTAGCACTAATAGGAATAAAAGTCCAACTGATATAATTTCTTGGATGCGATAAGATTTATTTTCATTGAGTGTCAAATCCGCGTGTTGTCACACGGTTTAACAAAAAACGCCGCATAACGCGACGTTCTTTGTTAAATCTGGCGCGCCCTAGCGGACGATTTCCGAACTAATTATGTCGCAGAATTGCGTGAAATGCAAGCCGCAAATTGGGATTGGAAATTGCCACAGGCCGCATAACTAACAGATTGCATTTTATTACAAGCGGTGTAATTTGCTTATATTTTGCTACAACCTATGGATAGTACAGCCGATTGGCGCGGTTGCCGGTGTCTATGTGCAGCCACGGAATATTGTTTTCAAAGCACAGTTTATCAAACTGCGGTAAAAGCATCAGTTGTTCGCGCACAAGGTTGTATGCCCGTATCTTGCCGGCACGATTACCTACATGCTCCAATTCAATGCTGCGTATATGTAAATCCAGCGCGCGGCCAATTTTATGCATGCTATTTTTTGCGCCTGTGGCGCATTGTGGATCGCGCAGTCCGCAATCAACCAGCCCCGATGCATTGACTGTACAGGCACCATACTTTTCACGAATTGCATCGGCCAAGCGCAACAGACGCTCGTCAAACATAATCCATGCGACATTTTCACCGATTTGTTTTAATAGTTCCGGATTTACCAATTCTACGATTTTGAAATATTTGCATTTATACATGTTTTTCCACCTTTTTTACAATTAACCACCCCAACACAAACGCCAGTGCAAAAAAAGCCATCATCCATTTGTTGCGCTCGGTTTCTACTTTTGCAATATGCGTTTTGCATGATTGGGCTATGCTGTTTTTACTGGTTTTGATTGCCGCGAACTGCGCCTTTATTGATTCTGTTTTACACTCGGGTGGTATCGATTTTTCCAGCGCAACAATTTGCTGTTCCACCGTTTCCAAAATAGAATCAGTCGCGGTTTTGTTTGCACAACCAGCGCACGCCAAAATACATATAAAAAACGCGATATTTTTAACATATCGCGCAAAACAGGTTAAAATCTTTAACATATTATCTTTCCTTTGTTGCTTGTATTTTCCGAAATTGCGCCAACGGCAAATCGGCCTTTGCCTGATTGCAGTCATAATGCACTGGCCGCAGGTTTTCCGGCACGGTTTTGCCACCGCGGCTCGCCGGCTTGATGTGGTCTAAATTCCATCGTTGACCTGTCAATATCGGCCGGCCGCACAAATAACAACAACAGAATTCATAATGCACTGCATATTCGCAGATTTTTCTGAATTCTTTTTTGCTTTTCATGTCAATCCTTTTTGTGCAACGACTGTGAAATTTCTGCGACTTCGTGCGAATGCTCAACAAAATACGCAATGGCAACGCCGGACAAAATAAGTGCCGCCACAACTACGCCAACGATATACCACAAAGACTTTTTGCTTGCGGCTTTTGCCAACAAATCCATCTGCGCGGCTTTTTCTTCAATCTTATTGGTATCCAGTTTTTCATGGATTTGATTGACCAGTTTTAATATCTGTGCTTGCGTGGCGCCTTGTGTGGCAACGGCATCTTGTACCTTTGCCAAATTATCTTTGACTTCGGCCAAATCCCCTTCAACCTTTTCAACTTTGTTTAGCACGATTATAAACCCCCGTTTTTCTGGCCTTTTTAAGCCGGTTAAATGCTCTATTTGTGTGCGCGCTTCGTCCATTTAAACCACCTTTTATTCGATATATGGGTTTTCGTTTTGAATTTTTTCACTCAATTCTTTGACTTTTGCAACATATTCCGCTTCCAATTCTTCTGTCCACGTGCCGCATGCAACTTTTCTGTTCTTTTGTGAATGCAACTTGTCAATATGTTTGGCGTATAGCGCTTCGCGCGTTTGGCTGATTATTTCGTTTTGCTCTTCGATTGTAAGCTCTGGGATTACGATTTCTACGACTTTATATGTGCCGTCGCCCAGAGATTCGCTGCGGAATTTACCGCCATTGGCATTGTTCCAATTCGCAAATGCGACGTGTTCTTCTTTTGTAATTATCTGTTCGTTTTTATACATTGTTTCGCTCCTTATTGTGTTATTTATTCTGATTTTCCGCTTACGTACCATAATCTAGCCCCTGTAGGGTTGGCTGGAGAACTAAATGTATCGCACGCTATCTGAAAAGTTGTTTTTGTTCGGTTTGCCACTCGAAACACGTAACCATTACCTGTCACCGTTCCTGCTACTGACACAGTATAGTTGGAATCCAGCATTGTTACGGGAAGCGTAATTGTAGAAACTGTGCTTTGCGCATCATTTGCTGTTTGCCCCCCTTGTTCAACCCATCCGCTTTTATACTTTCTGTACCATGTATAACCGTTAGCATCGGTAGGGTTTTGCGTTTCAACCACATAATCTACCGCATCTTGTGGCGTGGTTGCCGTGGGCAAATCCACTTTGTTATTTAATGCTTCTGTTATAGCCCCGAAATTTATATCTGACACATTCCACTCCTTTATGCTGCGATTCCGCATACGTACCAAGCGTGTTGTATTGCGGCGCTTCCACTGCCTGCACGGTTAGCCTGTTGAACCGTTCCGCCCGTGGTCGTACGCGTTTTTAGCACTGCGTGCGGGAAACCGCCAGCCAACGCACCAAACGTAATTGTGAAACTGTTGTTTGCCATTTCAACAGGGAGTGTTAACTCTTGGTTTGCGCTATAGCCCGCACTAATAGTTTGCGAATTCAAAATCCCCCCTTGTTCGACCCAGCCCGATTTATACTTACGATACCACGTATATCCGTTTTCTTCTGTTGGCAGTTGAGATTCAATAACAATATCGACGTTATCGCTTATGTTCATTAAGTCGCAGTCTGCTTTGGCGTTAAACGTCTCTGTGTTTATACCTGCAATTTGTTCTATTGCCGTTTGTTCAAAATTCCCGACATAGTAATATTCCAACTGCATGCCGGCGCTTGCGTAGGCGAATTCTGCGGCGTACCCGCTAACGTTCCAGGACATATTGGCGCCAGTAGCATTGCCAGACAAAGAAATCACGGAAAAAGAAAACCCAGTAGTCGTTCTTTCTGTTATTCCAAACTTACCGTTTTGAGAACTGATGCTCCCATAGCCACACCCTAGAGTTAGTACATATCCTGTATCTTTCATTTCCATAGGGAACGTGAAAGTTTTGTTATTGAAAGTCGCAGCATCGAATCCCCCTTGTTCGACCCAGCCGTCTGAATACAAATTGTACCACGTGCCGTCTGCGTTATTAACCGCTCGTATCAGTCTGCGTTTCTGCTTTCGTGGCAGTTTGAACTGCTTGTTGGTCGTATCTAATATAAAATAATCTGCAGCACCAGTTTTTGAACGTATTGCCGAAACGTTATTCTCTTGGTCGGGCGGACAAATCTTATGTCCGTCGTTGGCAACTATAAATTTAATAGTCGTACCGTCAATGCTTTCGCTTTGCATAAACGGCATAAGCCCCAAAGCCAATCTGTCGTTCGCTGTGCTTCTGGTTGCTGTATAAACGCCGTCTTTTCTTGGATGTGCAAAAGTAATAGTGTCGCTACCAACCGAATCAATCGTTGAAGAATCTTTTGTTGTACTGGCATAAACTTCGTCGCCAACCGCAACCGATTCTTTCAATGTATAGAATATTTCACTGCCACTTATCCACGCGTATACCGTTTTTACATCTGTTTTTAAGTGTTCGTATGCAGCAATATAAAAGTCGCCCGACTGCCAAGAGAAAGTACCCGCATGTAGCCATGATGCGTCGTTCAGGACATGGTCTGACCACTTAAAATCAAATAAATTCACCCCCGATGCCGACTGTCCTGCAATTATTTTGTTTCCCTGTCTTACGCTCATGTCGTTCTCCCTTTTATGCCGCCATACCACAAACATACCAACTGTATGTGTTCGAAGTAGACGAACTGCTTGTACTACCACGTGTTTTGAATCCTGTGGACGTTACTTCATCAACACCGATACTATATCCCCCTGTGGTCGATGCTGGTCTATTGCTTGTTATCACAATGGTATAATTTGCGCTAGCCATCGCAATCGGCAATGTGTGTGTTGCAACTGTTGGCGACTCTTGTTGCGTCAATCCACAACCCTGTTCGACCCAACCTGACTTATACTTGCGATACCAAGTGTAGCCGTTGTTCTCTGTTGGCAGCTGAGACTCAACAACATAGTCATAACTGCCAATAGTATTTATTTGTTCTAATACCGCTCCTAAATCTGTCGGGCTTCCCGTAAAGTCGTCTGTGATAAAACAAATCCAATCTGGGTGCTTGTTTGCAACGTCTTGCGCTTCATATTCTTCCAGCGTTCCCACCCAGTCATATTTAACGGCACCTATGTTTTTTTCCAAAGCACCAATCGCCTGTATTTTGCCGGCTGATTTGTTTATTGTCACATCATCTGTTGCTACTTCAATTTTTTGCAAATCTTCAGTGGTCGCCAACTGATTGGTGGGCGATGCCTTTTCTGGTATTGTTTGCTTTATGTTCTCAACATCTGTGGCGGTATCGTTAATTTTGCTCAAATTGCTATCGGACAGATTTATTTTCCCGTTTTCTACTTTCAATGTTTCGCCAACAATAACACCGCCCAATTGTTCTGTTGTTGCTGGACGAATACCTGCGGTCACGGCATCCTGTGCTTCCTTGGCACTATTTGCGGCATTGGCTGCATCTTTCGCGGCAGATGTGGCACTGGCGGCGGCATTTTGCTCGCTGGTCGCTGCATTGTTTGCTGCCGTTTCGGCAGCTGATTGAGCGTTTTGTGCATTGGCTGCATGTTCGGCCGTTTTTGATTCCGATGTTGCAGCAGATGTGGCACTGGTTGCCGCTGCATTGGCCGATGCTTGTGCCGCGGTTTTCTGGGATTGTGCATTTTCTGCACTTGCGCTTGCTGCTTGTGCGGCGGATTGCGCAGCGGCCGCATCTTCGGCCGCTGATTGCTTTGAACTGCTGGCAGATTGTGCAGATTGTGCAGCGGCGTTTGCAGAACTTGCGGCCGCGGTTTGGCTGTTGGCCGCGGCACTGGCGCTGTTGGCGGCGTTTGATTCCGATGTCGCGGCCGCGGTTTGTGCAGCCTGTGCATTCTCTTCACTTTTTTTTGCAGCGGATTGTGCAGCCTGTGCTGCGCTCTGGCTGGTCGCTGCTTTACTTTGTGCGTCTTCTGTTGCGGCTTGTGCGTTTTTTGCTGCCTGTGCATATTGTTGTGCATCGGCCGCGCTGTTGGCGGCGTTTGATTCCGATGTTGCGGCAGATTCCTTGCTTTCTTGCGCACTTGTTGCTGCGGATTCAGCAGTCGCTGCACTATTCTGTGCATTTAATTCTGAACCGGCGGCGGCATCTGCTGCGGATTGTGCAGATTGCGCTGAACTATCAGCTGATTGTGCCGATTGTGCGGCAGATTCGGATGCACCTTGTGCTGCGTTTTTACTTTCTTGTGCGCTTGTTGCCGCGGATTGTGCAGATTTCTGACTGGTTTCAGCCGCATTTTGCGCTTCTTTGGCCGCTACTTGTGCCTTCTGTGCTTCTTGTGCGGATTGCAGTGCGGCAGATTCACTTTTCGCTGCATTTAATTCTGATTGCCCAGTGGCGCTTTTGCTTTCTTGCGCAGATACAGCAGATTGAGCCGCTGCATCCGCTGACTCTTTTGCTCCACTCGCTGATTGTGCTGCGTTTTGCTCGCTGGTTGCTGCATTGCTTGCTGCCATTTCAGCGGCCGATTGGGCGATTTGTGCATTGGCTGCATATCCGGCCGCATTTGATGCTGATGTTGCGGCGGATTGTGCATAGAACGCAGCATCGCCCATACTTGTTTGTGCGTTTGATTCTGATGCGGCGGCGGCTTTGGCGCTATTTGCCGCATTGGTCGCCGATTGTGCTGCGGATGTTTTACTGGTTTCTGCTTCACTTTGTGCGGCCACGGCGCGTGCCATAAAATCGGCCGCGGCATCTGCTGACGACTTCGCAGACGCCGCGTTAGACGTGGCTGTGGTGGCGGCTTCGTTGGCCGTATCCACATAGCCTTGCAAAATCTTTTCGTTTTGTTCTGTTTTGTTGGCACTCTGTGCTGCTGCATCGGCGGCTGATTGGGCTTCCAGCATTGCGGCATTGGCCGCGGCATCTGACGCCTGTGCGGTTTCGGCGTATGTATTCGCCATTTCAATCGCTTCTTCAACCGCTGCGGCGTATCCTTTAACTGTGGTCAACGCCTGATGTGCCACGCGTGCCTGTTCTGCTGACTCTCTGGCGGCCGCGTTCGCGTCTTTTGCCGCTTGCTCCGCATTTGTTGCATTTTTTAGCGTTTCGGTTTCCGATGTATTTATCTGTTCTATCGCTCGGTTCACGGCGGCTGCATTGTATAAATACAGCGTTTCCATCTGTACCCCCAGCGCAGGGTGGGTTGACACCGATGTCCTTATTCCCTTCGCTGGCAACAGTTTGATGGTCTTTATCGTTTTAGTCATTAAAAACCCCCTGTGTGATTCTTAAATCTTCGCATGCGATTTCTTGTGCGTCTATGCCGTTATCCCATACGATTTTGACCCCCAACACATAATCGCCCACATCCATCGTGGCGGTTTCGCTGGCCGACAAATGAAAACCGATAATGTTGCTGTCGCTATGCGATACGTCCTTCGCAATAACTGCATCGCTGTCTTCGTCCGTAATGCTGCGCTTTATTATCATTTTCACGGTTGCCGCGCTTAAATCCACTGGCTCGTGATTTGCCGTTTCAATTGGTTCGGTTGTTAATGTCGCGCTATCGCCTTTTTTTATGTAAATCATTTTACAGCCCCCATTTTTCTAAAATTCTGTTGTATTGCGACACCGGCAACGATGTCGTCATTTCTATAAACGGTGCAATCACGCTTGTATAATCGTGCCAATCTGCGCGATCGCGTGCGCTTTCCGATGTCATAAGTTTTAATGCTTTTTCAACCGCGCGCATTCCATCGTCCACACCCAGCAATTGGATTTTTGCACCATATGTTTTGCCGTCCTTTAATTGTTGCATTGCCATATTCCCGATTTCGTTCACGATTGGAATCGGGTCAATCGTACCTTGGACAATTGCATCAATAACATTTTCCATCGGCTCTTCGTCGTCGCCTGTGATACCGATTGCCGCGCGTACTGACCAGCGCAGAATCGCGAACAGGGTGCTTTGTATTACCAAATAATTCGCAATCGTCTTGCCGAATTGTTTGCTGGATATTTCGTCGCGGCCAAATTCAAACCACGCATCAAATATCTTGCGCATGTATTGCGATTGTTGGTTCTTAAATGTGGTAAACAGTGAATTCCATCCCCCTTGGCGCTGCATTTGCGATAATGACGCCTGTGTGTGCGACTGCATTGTTTCTTCTGTTTCTGTTATCCATTGACGCACTGCCGCATCTTGACTGCGCACGGGTTCGCCGTTTGCGGCTTTTTCTTCCAACAGATACTTTAATCTTGGATAACCGCCCCAAACAATGGACGCATAGTCCGCATTGCGCACCCATGATGTCAAAAATTCGTTTAATTTTGCGCGCTTTGCGCCGGCCTTGTCGTAATCCATCATGGCTTTTAATGTTTCATTGAATCCACCCGAAATACGATTTTCCAAATAATCGCCGACATATTTCTTCATGAATTTGTGTGTTTCGCGCATGTGGCCGATACCGTATGCCAAATCTTTATAATATGTGGCCGTTGGCATATTGTTGCTGTACGCGTGGTACGCGGACAACTGACCGCCCAACACCGACGGATTTAATGCGATTTTTGCAACTGTATATTGCCCGACATACTTTGTAATTGTGTCCGTCACGGCGTTGCGGCTTTTGCGAACACCACCGATTGAAACCGCCTTTATATGGTCGTTCAGCGTTTCCAATACTTTGCTGCCGAATTTGTTCCGGATTGCTTGTTGTACGGTCGTGTGTGAAAATGTATCGGCCAATTCCTTGTATGCTAACGCCTGATGTACCATATACTGTGCATCCATTTCGTGCGCTTCATATATGCTCAATGCGTCTTTATAGAATACCGGCACGGCACCATGCGAACGCGATTTTGTGAAATTCGCTTCTTGGCGCGTTCCATCAAATGTTTCAATCAATTCATGGTCTTGTTCGTGTGCGGATTGCCGCGGCCAATAATTCAACCGGTGCGGCATATCGCGCTGCCAAACCTTTACATAGACCGGATTTACCATATCGTAAACATCGCCCAATCTATCCATCATTAAATCGGCTGTGCGTTTGTCGGCTTCGGTCAAGTATCCGAATAATTGATGAACCTGATTTTCTGTATAGAATTTGTCCATCAACTGGTGCGAATCCTTGTCTTTATACAGGTTCCACATGCTCATAATCTGGCCGCGTGAAAATCCTTTTTCGTCGTACCATACTGTTTTACCGCTATGATCAACATACCAGACGCGCAAACCTTCAATCGGTTTCAGCAATTCCTGTTTGTATTCCCACAATTGATTGCGTCCGTGCGGCAATTCGTTCATTTTGGCAATTTCGTCCAGCGTTTCGTTTATGCGCTTTTTGCCGGCAATTGACGCTTTGATTTCCTTTTCAACCATGTCAAACTTATCAGCCATAGCCGAATTTGTGATTGCGTCAATGGTTGATTTCAAATTGCCAATCACGCGCAAAAAACCGCGCTGTAATACGTTCGGATTCTTGTTCGCGGCGACTGCATCCAATACATCTTCCTGTGCCTGTATTCGGTTCACGCCGCGTTCAAATTGAATTTCGTCTATCGCATCGCGGCCAATCAACTTGGCTTCTTGGACACGGCTTATCAATTCGTCCATAAATGCCGTTGACATACCGCCCATACCGCCGCGCTGCGTGCGGTAATGCAACATCATTTTGCGCAATTCGTCTTCGCGGGACAAAGGTGTTGGGTTGTCTGTACCTGTATAGAATTGTTGAATTTCTGCGATTGCGTCATTGACTGACATCCGGTTGTACCGGCGCAAATCATTAAACAGTTTATTGTGTTCATAATCGTATTTGATATTGCGTTTATTGCGGGCAAATGTTTCTTTTAATTCGTTGTTCAACCGTTCGCGTTGCGCGCGGTTGGCTGCTTCCGAATACATCCTGTGCGCCTTTTCGCGTACTTCCTGCATCCACTTGCCTAATGTACGCATATCATACACTTTGTTCAATTTGCGCAAAAACCGTGCTTTGGTATCTGTCGGCAAATCCTGTGCATACAGGAAATTTACCGCCGACTTAAATGCGGTTTTGCTTTCCAAATTCTTGGCCTGCAACCGTAAATTTTGGGTTTTAATGCGCTTATAATCAGATTCCAATGTCTTCAATTGCATTTTTGCTGTGCGTTCTTCGGCGCGCAATTCTTGGTTTCTGTTTTTCTTCGCGGCTTCGATGGTGGCTATTGCGTCGTACGGGTCAATGTTCCCCAATATATCCAGCGCATCTTCCTTGGCCTGTGTCAATTGATTGATTTCTTCGATGCGTGCTACATCGTCAATCGAATATTCGTTGCGTGCATTTGCGATTATGCGCAACGCTTCATCCCACGCTTGTGAATCTTGGTTGGCATTGTTATCCCAACTGTCGCCAAACATCAATCCTTCTTCACGCAGAAAATCCATCAAGTCGTTTTCATTGGCAATACCACCGGATTTTCTTGTTGCCAAATGTTTGATTTTATCGTCAATCCCCATCAGCGCCGCCAAATCGTGGGATTCTGCAAATCTGCTATTCAAACTTCCCCACAATTTGCTATACAGCGACTTTGGCATGCGTGGTATTCTGGCGCGCGCCGCTTTTAGCAACTGCTCAATATCGTGTAATTGTTGGTCTGATACATCTTCCAATGTGCCGTTCTTGGCTTTCTTTAACACGCCGCGCAACTGTTCTTTTGATGCGGCAATTCTGTCCAAATTCAAATTCTTTGGCTTTACAATGGTAATGCTATCAAAAAACCGGACAATTTCGTCCGGTAAATCGCCATCTTGCACCAATCCGCTGCCGCGTAATTTTTCCCACGCAGCGGCCAACCAATCGCGCACCGCATCAAAATACTTGCGGAATCCGCGCGGGCTTTCGTCCGTCTTCAAATATGTCAAGAACTTAACCGCCAAATCTTCCTGTATGTCTTCGCGCACAATCAATTCACGCGGATTTTGCACTTGGTAATATTCCATCAATGGCCGGATATTGTCCAATTTGCCAGATTCAATCGCCATGTGGATATAATTCACGCTGAAAAAATGCCCCAATTCGTGCATCACTGTATCCAAATCGCCGGTTTTCATAATCTGGATAACTTGCTGCATTTTGTTTGTCCAATCAAAATACCCGCGAACATCGCCGCTTTCGTCCTGTTCATAGAATTTGCGAATAACACGAACATCGTCCGGATTAAATATCACAAAGCACCGGCCATCTTGCAGGCCGTAATATGATATGCCTTTGATGCCGTATTGTTCTAACATTTGAGACGCTTCTTTGTCCGAATGATGGTATTCGGCCAGGGCGCGATAAATATCGCGTCCTGTTGTGTCTTGATTTCTAATGTATTTATACACCACATTTGGGTCAAAACCCTTTGTGTCATTTGTTTTTTCAAACTCGTTCCATTTTTCCCACGCCGCATCAAGCGCCGCATTATCCGCGTCCTTATCGTACACAGATTCTAAATCATATATATCCGACATGATTGCGGCAGCTTCTTCCCCAGCCTTTGATTTAACCATAGACATAAAATCGGATTTTGTTTTCAAATTAAAACCGGTTATTCCTGCTTCTTTTAATGCTTTTTTTATAGCCCTTTGAACGAAAGGCGATTGTTGAACGAATGTTTTTTGTTCGTCAAGCAACATGTCCATCTCAGGCACATTTACTTCGTGAACTTGCCCCTTATCAACAGTTATGTCGTCAGAACGCAAGGTTGCGACATATTGTCTTTTTTCTTCTGCCAAATGTGATAACTCTAAATCAACTTCATTGTTTATAACCTTGTCAGAGAACAATGACTTTCTGCCTTTTTTGTAATGGTCTGCATATACACGAGAAACATCATATAAAGCATTCATAAGATTGCTTCGGGCTTCATTCGAACTTGGGGACTGGACTTTGTTTGATACTTTGTCAAAGTAATCAAAGGTTTCAAGATTATACAATTCGCCTAAAAATTCCTTTAATGGCATACCGGCTATTTTCCAGTTTGTTTTGTAATCGTCCGACATAAAGGTTTCCCGATAACCTTCTGCGACTTCTTTATTTAACGCATAATACAAACCCCATCCATGCGCCTGTGCGCCTTCACCACTGCCAATTGCTTCCAATGATGGCTGATCATAATCCACGCGCGAACCTGCAAATGCGGACTGGTTAAACCGTGTTTGTTCTGGCTGTGTGTTTAATCCGGTTGCCAATTCGTTCCAAATGATTTCGCCAATTCTTGCGTCAATTTCTGTTCCACGCGGCGACAATAATCCAAATTCCGCGTTGGTTGCGCGTTCGTCTGGCGCATTTCTGATGGCGTTGTCGTTTTGGCCGGACACGGCCAATTCTGCCGCGCGTCGCGCATAACGCTCACCAATAGTTTGTGTATATGCTTCTCTGATGCGGGCTTCGCGTTCTTTAACATCTAATTCCTTTAATGTTTCTTCGCCATACCTATCTACAATTATAGCGTCCGCTTGCAACCTGTCCAGTTTTTTGTTTAGCGCTTGATTTACATCTTCTACTGTATATGTGTCCAAAATTGCATCTAACACCGCGTCAAAATGACTTTTTCTTTTGCCTTGTTGTTCCAGATTATTTACATATTTATCATACAATCCCAACTCGCGCAGCGCCTTGATCATGCGCCGTTCGTGTCGTTTAACTTGCTGCTTCAATGCTTTTTCTGATATTCGGCTGCCGCTTTCAAAACCTTCAATATCCGCAATTGCATGGTCTATTTCGTGCGCAAGTGTTTTTATCACTTGTACCCCGGGCTTTACATTTGAATTCAACATCTGCGCCACATTTATCTGCACACGATTATTTTTTTTATCCCAATGGCCACGGCTGCGGGATTTTGAATCATAAACAAAATGAATTTCAACATTTTGCAGTTGCGGGTATCTTGCAAAGTTTTCTGTATTGACAATATCGCGCAATAATGCTGTTTTGGTTTGCGATTTCACTAATTTTTCAACGCCATTTACATTTACAGAATACGCGCCGTCTTTTTCCAACCACATCATATCGTCCAATCCACGCGCCCAACCGGTGGATTTTTTGATTGAATCATTGTCATACCCCAACGCTTCCAATTGCAACGCCATATCCAGCGCATCCAATTCTTCCTTGCGTGCGCCGCGTTTGCCAATACGCTGGAACAACACATTGCCGTTTTCGTCCACAAATTCGCCGTTTTCGTTTATCTGTGTGCCATCCGCAAATTTTTGTGCGACTGTGTCGCCGCTTTCCGTCTGCACCGTCAAACCGGTTTTATTCACAAATTCGCGCTGCGTAATACCGAAATCGTCCGCGATTTTATCCGCAAACGCCTGTACGCTGTCGGCCACAATTTCTTGCGTTTGTGTATCAACGCCGACCGTTCTGTCTTTTATTGTTTGACGAATATCCACATCATTGCGCGCGGCTGCAATCGCATCTTGGGCAATTGTCTTTAACACCGGCACGGCGTCCGCAAAATTTTCGTTTGGCCACTTGGCATTATCAATCTGTTCTTGCAACACTTCGGCCACGGCATTGGTTCGTACTTGCTTATCGGAAAACACTGTGTTCGTCTGTTCAATCAATGCATCGGCTTGTTGTTCTGTCAAACCGCGTTCAACCAATTCCTTTTTGACCTGTTGTAATTCCTTGATGTTCCCACCGGCGATTGTACCGGCTGCGCTACCAACTACCCCACCAATCAAACCCGCGCGCGCTGCATCCAACAAAACATCTTCTATGCTTTTCCCGCGGACTTTGTTCATGATAATATCTTCGGAAATGTTTTGACTTGCTTCTTCGCTGCCTTCTGTTATAAAACCACGAACAACACGATTTACTATTTTTTTACCGGCGCTTTTCCACAATAACCCTATACCGATACGCTCCAACGCTGCATTGGCTGCGCCTACTGCTGCGCCACGATTCCACGCTTCGTCGTCGTCTAAACCGCCGGCCAATCCTTCCATGTATGCATTTGCGCCACTTTCTAAACTCATGTTTGCGATTGCCATTGTTGCGCCAATGTGTCCGCCCAATACCGATGCGCCCACGATTGACCCTAACGATCCGACCGCGCCACCAAATTCACTGGCCAGCCCATCGCGCTGCACCCCCAGCGCATTATTTAATACTTGGTTGTTTTCTTGTATCTGCTGTGTCAAAACATCGCGATATGGCTGCAATGTACCTTCGTCCAAATCCAATATCGCCGTATTTTCCACATCGCCAAACATCAATTCATAATTTTGGCCTGCGTTCATTACCGGTCTTGCGATATTGCGGGCAAATTCACGTGTGGCGTTAAATGCCCAGTTGTCATTGTCGTCCACATATTCGGCACCAAAAAAGCCCTTTTTCAGGGCTTTGTATGAATCTTGCGACATTGCGTGACGCATGCGCGCAATACGCGGCGTGTCCGATGCGCGAAAATCAATAATCGTATTCGTTTCCGGATCCCACGCCTTAATCTCTTCGTCGTCCACTGGGCGCATTGCCGCAATCATATCCGTCGTCGGATGAAACATACCCTTGACTTCTGTGCCGTCAATAGGGTGCATAACCGACTTTTCCGAAATCTGTCCGTTGTCGTCTAACCAGACTTTATATTTCGCCATAAATTACATCTCCATGATTCTGTACATTTTGTTGTTTGCGGGTTTTGTTTCGCTGCCCGGGGTGCGATATGCCGCGCGCCCCATAACAATCGCGCTTGCCGTTTTGGGATTCCAGTTTGGATTTGCGCGCTGTAAAAACTTTTGAATTGCATTTTGCGCCTGCATCGTGGCCAGCGTTTCGTTCTCTTCCGAATATTCGTCTGTGCCACCATTGGCTGCATAATCCTGCAAAAATGATTCATATATGTATAATTGCTGGTCGGCTGGCAAATCCATACTTTCAATCGCGGCTGTTATTTTATTTATACCGGTCTTTTTTGGTGGGGTATGTATGCGCCACATACTGGTTTCTTGTCCAAAATCGCGGATTTTTTGCAGTGTTGGCGCCGCCGATGCCGACATCAGTTTTTTGTACTCCTTATCTGTAATCTTGCCGGTGTCAAACGCATGCATAATTTCTGCACGAAACCCCAACATGTCATTCATGCCGGCGTTCTTAAATTCCTTGTCCGTGTTTTTTTCCTTGAACGCCTGCATTTGCGTATCAAACATAACATATTGCAGCGTTTCGTCGCTATCGCTGCCGGATTTGCCATCGCGCTCTAACTGCTTGTCGGCCGCCTTTAACAATCGCGCCGCGGTTGGGTAATCTTTGGTGCTAAACATATCGTCATATTCGCCTTTACCAAACCGGTCAATGACTGTCCGTATGCGCACTGGGTCTGTATTTGGATTTTCCAGAAAGTTTTTTAATCCTGTAATGCTGGCCGTGCTGATTTCTTTTGTCCGGCGCGCGCGTTCTGCGTCCGAAAATACATTGCGGCCGCGGTCGTCTGTTGCATCAATTGCGTCTTTCATTGTTTTTTTTGCGTGCGCATACCCGGCCAAAACATCCGCATCGTCTGTTTCAAATATACCGATTGCCGATTGAACCATATCTTCGGTGCTTAAATCCATCGCGCCTACCAGTGCGGATTTTTGGTCTTCGCGTTGGCGCGTAATAAACCTTTCTTTGGATTTTGCGACCAACGACGCGCTTTTCAAGTCAAAATCGGCCAAAAAAGACGACGCCACAACCGGATCAACAATTTCGTCCATCGTGCCTTTGCGAATATCCTTTAACGCAGAATCCAGCGCCGTTGGGTCGTCGGCATGCTGCGCGTATGCGCTTTCCATCTGCGCGGTCGCACTGTTGCGAATATGCTGCGCGTACGAATTGCGCGTCATTTCCTTGATTTTTGCGCCTTGCGCGTCCATCTGTTGCTGCGCGCGATTATCTGGCTTTGCGCCATGCACTTCAACAAATTTGTCTGTTAAAACCTGTTTTTCATAAATATCTGACATTTATGCCCCCCTTAAAATGTCGCCCCGTACATTGGCGTGCCATTTACCGCCCACGCTTGCCCACCGTGCGGCCCCGTTGATTTGGTTATTTTGTTGCCGCTACCGGCATTAAACATCGCCAACCCCAACCCCAAACTGCCCAATCCTTGCGCCAATTTTGCATACCCCATATATTTTGCGGATTTTGCGTATGCTTTGCCCATAATTTCATAAATATCGGCCTGTTTATTCATGGATTTTGCCTTGCGTGCTGCATTGCTTTCAATCGTATGAATATCTTCGCCCAAATCCATACTTGAACGCTCTAATGTTTGCGCCAACGTGCCACCGCCATTTACATCTGCGCCACGCGCAGCGGCGGAGTAGGTCGCATTGCCAACTGCCGCTAAATACTTTTTGCGCAATATATTTGCATTTTCGGCCGCGTTTAATTCCAATTGACTGGCCTGTGTCCGCAAATTTCCGGCTGCAACGCCATAATTCATTTCATTGATTGCGCCTGTGGCTATTTCCGAACCGGCGCCTGCCAATTCCGTAAATGCCGACATACTGTACCCAATGCCCAACTGATTATATTTGTTATTAAACCAGTTTGACCAACCGCTTGGCGCTATGTATTCGTTCATGCTCTTCATCCTTCATAACTAACATCCAACTGTACCGACAATATTCTGACCGGCGTATATTCGCCCGCAATCACATATCTACAATCGCGCTCATATTCGCCAACGGCAAAGAAATCGTATGTATCTTCGCCTTCCAGAATCTGCTCGTTTAATTGAATCTTTGGCGTATCCACGCATTCCACCGTTGCGCGGTTGATGCGTTTTCTGATTGATGTTGTGCGACCGTTTATTGCTATTGGATTTGACTTTACTTCGTACCGGAACGGCAATCCAACCTTGACTGCTCCATCTGCAAACCCAATCTTTATTTGACCGGTGTCGTCAACATTTTTGGCAACCGCGCGGCCGTTTTGTTCAACATACACTCGTTCGCCGATAAAATCTGTCAAATCTGTTATTGTGCCATTGACACATTGTGTGTATCGCGTTGAATCCGTTCGGACATCGGCAATTTTTTCAATCATAATATCGCCATTTCTAACAACCGCAATATATGTGTCGTCCGCAACCGTGGCCACCGATAATATTTTGCCATCTGTTTCAAATATGCATGGCGCGTTGATGTTTTCGCTCAGCCCCAGCGCTTGCACATACATAACACCACTATCAACCAACACATACAGGAAATCCCCCTTATCCTTGATGCTGTTTTTTTCCAACGCCATATCCACCGGCACGCCTTCGTATTGGAAATACAGCGACGCGTTGCGTGGCGCAAAACCGCCGGCACTATCGTCATATCCATAGTAATACAAGTTGCGCCCCTTGCGCTCAATCGTCAATACGCCGTTTTCATAAACCGTTGGCCTGATTGCACGAAAACAGCCATTTTTATTCATTTCCGATGTTGTGAATTTACTCGGCGTGAATCTTCCTTCCGGTACGACAAAATGCTCGGCCGATGTGAATATGTGCATGTTCCGCTGAATCGCCATACTTACAATGCCCGAATTTGACAGCAACGGCCACTCTATCGCATCGTTGTCATAGTTGCCGATGTTTTCAAAATTATTGTAATCCCCCACGCGCGAAAACCACAACATATTCGGTATATCACGACTGCCGCCAAAGCATAAACGCTGCTCTACAAACAGACATGTACGCGGCCATCCGCGCGCATTTGACCAAACTTCTTCATACCCCGATATATATTCCCACGATGTGATTTTATCTGTGGTATAAAATGGTATTATCGTCCGGACGCGGATTTGTGTTGCAGAAATAAAATCTACAATCTTCGCGCGGCCGCCGCCACCATCAATATATTGTCCAACCATATCGGCCGTAAATTCCGAACCGGTAATAATTACACTCCCTTCTGTGGCAGATGGTGTTATTTCTGTTGTTTTTGTTGTGCTTTTTTCCCCATTAAAACTGCTTCGGGGAATGTTTTTTAATGGAAACGCTCCAAAATTCCAACCTGTGTCCATCCGCAGCAACCGCATTGGCTGAATATCCGGATGTGTAAATATGATTGTATCGTCCTTGTACGCGTATGTCAGATTTTTTATAATTTCGTCTGTAAATATAGACGCAACAATAATCTGCTCTAATGCGCCGTCTTTGAAAATCATAATGTTTTTATTGGCCAGCCCAATCAAATACGCTGCATCCAAATTGTACACAAATGGCAACAGTTTAACATTGCCCGGCGTTGTTTCTGGCGCATCCGAACTGATGTCCATGTGGACATAATTCAATGTAAAATCGGTCTTTATTGTTTCCGTGCTGTCTAATTGTAATTTGATATACTGGTATGTCGCATTTATGTCAAATGTAAAATTGGTCGCGCTTTCCGTGATCGTGATACTTGATACTTTGCTCCAATTCGCACCATCGGCCGAAGCATATAATGTCGCCACCGCCGAACGCGCCGAACCTGAACGCGTAAATCTTACAGCTGCTGGTGTTATATTGCTAACGCTTCCATAACCACCAGGATTTGCTACCGATAACGATGTAATAACACCTTTATCGTTTATATTCATTGCTAATTGGGCTTCTGTAGTGATGCGCCCCCTTGCGTCCACTGTTGCCGTGCCATCAAATCCTACGCCACCATCGTTTAATACGACAGAAGACACTCGTGCTGACGATGGATTTGACCCGTATCTTTCCCAATATACTGTTGCGCTCGGTGTGGCATACCGTAGCCGCAATCCATAAATTGTAAAATGTCCAACCTTTTGAACACTGCCATAATCTATGCGAAACAATTCTTTTGTGCTGCCTATCGCGTTTGAAACGAAATTTGCACCGGCTGTCTGTATGCTGCTGGCGTTTCCTAATGGAGATGTCACGGTACCTGTGGCCTGTGTTGGCGCAATGAACGACAATTTTGATACATATTCTGTACCACGACGGCTGCGCAGCCCCCCGTATATAATTGGTGTCATATTCAACAATTTTTCGGCAGATTTGTTGAATATATCCAAATCTGTGCGTTCCACCAATTCTTTGGTGGTCATACCATGGTTAAAATTGTTCTTTTTTTGTATTGTCCGTGCCATTTTTAATTTCTCGCTGATATTATGCCGTCTGTTGGGATTGCGGTTGCGCCGCGCTGTTTTGCGTCGGCCGCCAATGCTACACGCAGGGCGCGTGGCTCTTGTACTTCAATAATCTTCAACCGGTCTGTATCGCCGGATATTTCCATAACCATATTATCGGCCAAAAACCAGCACAGCCAATTTACAAAATAACTCGGCATAATCCCTTCAAATGGCGTTGATGTGTACTTTATAAATGCGCGTGGCTGTTTTTTTGATAAACACTTGACCCAGATATACCCATCATGCATATCGTACGGAATCGCATAACGGCAATCTTCGTCGTCATACACGCCCTTCAAACTATCCAGATGTTCCGGCACACGAAACTTAAAGTAATATTCGCCATCTGTCTCTTCAAAATCGTCGCTTGGTATTTCTTGAAAGCGTTTTGTCCATGTCCACGAATGCTTTTGCATTGCCGCTTCAACCAGCATGTCGTACTGTTCATTAAAAACTACGACCGGCATCAATGTTGTACTGGTTAAATCATACGCGGTTGCGCGGCCAGTTGTGCGTTGAAACACAACATTCGCAATCTTTTGCTTGGTGTATATCATTTTTTATGCTCCCAAATTTTCAACCTGTGGGAACTTTAAGGAAGAGGAACCCACAGGCAAAAAATTCTAAAACCCCAGAAAACTGGGGTTTTGATTTTTTAATTTTGGCCCAACAGACAATCAATACCAACAACGCCGCGGTCGTCAATAACCACTGCGCCGGCATTAAATGTACCGCCAACCAGCCATTCGCGATAATCGGGGATCCAATCAATGGATGTTGTGATATCTTTTTGGCTGGCATAACCGATTGCGTCTTTGTGCCATACAAAGCCACGAACGCTACGCGACGCGCCTTCGTTCGATTTTGGCAACCCAATATTTTCGCCTTTATCTGCGAACATCTTGAATTCAAAGCCTAATGCGGCCTTGCCGGTACCTGCGTTGACATCTGCCAATTGACGCTTTTCCACAAAATCATTGGATGTGAATTGTGTTTCGTCTAACAGGCCACGCAGCATGTATGGATGATACACGAAATAGCGACCTTCAAATGGAACATCGTTTTTGTCCAATTTGTATTTCGCATCTTTCAATACCGCCAAAGACATTGCTTTTGTCTTGTCGCCAACAATCATATTGGTTTCGTCAACGCCGTCGGCCATTGCGTCAATTTTGATTTGGTCGCGGCGGCAACCCAATGCATTGGAACAAATCTGCGCCAATTCTTTCAATTCGTCAAAATTGATGGTCTTTGGATCAAATTCGTCCACATAATCAAACGCATCCCACGCTTTCAGCGGGCATAACACAGCGCTGACTTTTGCGCCGGCGCCGGCTACTCTTTGATGTGGTCTGTGTTCTGTTGCAACCACTGTACCAGATTTACGGAATTGCACTTCTTTACCCGGTGTTGCTGGTTTTTCGCGGGTTGTGCCGTTTAATACACCGACCTTCAAATATGCTGATTTCACTTCGGCATCATAAAAGGTCTGTTTTGCTTCATCAATATTAAAAGCCATTTTAGTTTCCTTTTTTTATGTATTTTGGGTTTATATATATGATAAAGCCGAATGTATTTGCGGGGTCGGAATTTCCGATAAAGCCCAACTTCGGGTCATATATGGACGCATTGCATCCATGAATCCGGATTGTCCGGATTCCTGCATACAACTGCTTAAATTGCGCTGATTGGCAACTTTCCTGTGCGGCCGGCGGCTGCGCGCTGCTGCAAAATTTCCATTTTGCGCGCATCGCTTGTGTTCGGATTCACGTATTCCTGCGCCAAAACCGTATCTGTTGGCAAACCGTCGTTGTTGGCAATATTGCTTGGCGGGATGTCCGCGCTGCTGGACTTTCCAAACAACGCTTTGAATTTGTGCAAAACACTGTTTATCAATGGGTTTCCTTGTTCTGCTGCCAAAACCAACATTTCTTTTTCTTTGTCCGAAAACAGCCCGTAATTCTTTACCCAATCAGTATTTTCTTTTACAATTTTTTCGGCATCGTCGCCCAAAATGCCTTTCTGCAATTCTAGTTGCGCGGCGGCGGCTTCTTCGGCCGTTCTGGTATCCACAACGCCCAAATCTTTCATTAACCCAAACAATCCTTCTTTGACCGCATTCGCCTGCGCCAACGATAAACCGTTTTCCTTGGCAATTTTATCTACATTGCCCAATGTTTCTTTCAAAAACGCGGCTTTTTCGTCTTCGCCTTCGGCAAACTTGGTAAATTCTTCGTTCTTGTATCCCTTGCTGTATTCTTCGGCCGTGGCCAATGCGTCTTTGTTTGATACCTTCTTGCGCATATCGGCAACTTGCTTTTCCAAATTCGCCTTTTCTGCGGCGTGCGCATCAAACTTCGCTTTAACTGAATCCGGCTTTAATGCGTGATTTTCGTCAAACATTTCGGCATCAAATCCTTCTGGTGGCGTCCAATCATTGCCTTTGTTGTCCGGATCCACTGGATTATCTGGCGTTTTATCAACCGGATTGTTTAATTTTTCGTCGTCGTCCATGCTTTGCTCCTTTTACTTTTTGTTCATAAATGCCCGAATTTGCTTAACAACCGACCGCTTGCATGTTTTTACATATTCGGCTTCACTTGATGCCGGATTTGTGCCAACATCATACAGTTCGGCCAAATATTGCAATACTGCTTCGCCGTGCGGATTATCAAAAACGCGGCGAAACAATTCTTGACGCGCATCTGGCGTTATCATTTTTGCACCTTATTTGTTGCAGCCGCGCGGGCTTCTTCCTTGCCGCGGGCAATGATTAACTCTTTGTCAATTTCCGCTTGCTGCGCCGCCTGATTGCTTGCTGCCATCTGCTGGTCATACTGTGCCAATTCTTCGTCTGTGCGGATTTCTTCTGCGTCCATACCGATTGCTTTTAATATCTTTGGTACTGCGACATCCGTTTTCACAAACCGCGCTGTTGTTGCGCCGGTCGCGTCAAAACTGTTCATTAACGCGATGGCGTTCATTTTCTTTTCCATCTTGTCCATCGCCTGTAAATTGGCCAGTTCTGTATCAATTCGGATTTTTGCGCCGTATCCGTTCAACATTTCAATATCAAAATCCAGCGGGAATAATCCTTGGCGCTGCAACACATCAATCATACGCTTTACAATCGCGTACAAAAACACGTCCAACCGCCCCAGCGAATTGGCAATAATGCGCTTTTGCTGCGCATCTTCCTTTTGTACTGCCGTTGCTGTTTGGTCTGGAATATCCGACAATGTGTTGCTAAACATACCACGCTTTACTGACATTGTTAATGCTTGCATGTTCCAGTGCTGTAAATCGGCCTGTTGATTGACCGACACCGGCACCAACGGCGGATTGTCTTTTGCATTGGCATTTACTGGCAATATCGCCCCCGGGCGTATCAGCCAGTTTTCATAATCTTCCGAACTGTCCACCAAAAAGAACGGCACGATAAACTGTAATGCACGCAGACTGTATTCCTTTAATCGGTTCAATGTTTTGAAATCGTCAATAACTTTTAATCCCTGCCCACGACCGTATGTTTCGTTGCTCATTTTTGTCCAACGCAGATTTATAAACGGCGCTGTGCGGTATTCGCGCTGCACAATCGCTTTTTTGTCTTTGTCGGTAATAACCCAATAATTCCATGTTCGCGTATTTGGATCGTAAAATGTCGCTTCTGTAATCGCGACAACATCGTCCGGTCGGTCTGCATCGTACTCGTGCTTGGCGTCCTTCCATTGCTGCACAACTTCCCAATTTTTCTTATCAAATTTGCGGAAATAATACCATGTTGTGCCGTCCGGCCCATCTACCATCGTGATTTCACGGAACGGAATTGCCGAAAACACCATCGGATTGCGTTCGTCGCCTTCAATACACATCAGCACCATCGTGCCGGCAACCAAATCGTATAAACCTTCGGTCATTGCGATATCAAAATTGCTCAACGATTTATAGACATTTAATATCTTGGCCAATTCGCCTAATCGTCTGTTCGCTTCTACAGTCCCAGATTCGGCGGCATTATCAAACATATACCCGACTTCAATATCCACCCAATCGGCATTTACCGGCGCAATCAGACCCTGCACCTTGTTCACAAAATCGTCGCAGGCGATTTCAAATGTTGAATCAAATATTTCATACCTATGTTTGTTGCCTTGCGAATCTTGATATTCTTGTAATTCCGGATATCTATCTGGCATACCATAGCGATAAATATCACTATACAACTTGCGAAACCTTTCTTTTTCCGTTTGCGCATTTGTATATTTTGCAAATAATTCTTCTATTCTTGTTGCCATGACACTACCCCAATGTACTTGTTAGCGCGGCCGTCGCGGTTGATTTCTTGAATTTTGTACCCATCACGCTGCTTGTACCCAAACCTGCGCCTAACTGCACGCGCATATTATCCACCAGCATTTTGCGCTGCTTTAACTCTTCTTTCTTTTCGGCTTCTAATTCGCGTTGCGCTTCGGCTTCGGCTTCGGCCGCTTCCATATTCGCCTTGCGTGCGGCCTTTTCTTGCTTTCGCTGCGCATATGCCTGCATACCCAACGAGCCGGCCGCCAGTGTCAGACCTATAATTGCTGCTGTTGCCCCCATCTTTACAACTCCTTTTTGTACAAAAACGGCTGATAACCTTGTTTAACCAACCATTTGTTATATCTGTCGTCCAATTCGCTGCCGGCAACAATATATGCTGCATCCAGTTCGCGCGCCTTGCTTTCAATTGCGTTTTGCATATTGAAAAAACCGCGTACGCTGTTGCTGCACGCGGACAACACAACAAACTGCACATCACCCCACGCATCCATTTGCATGGCATACGCAAAGTAATATTCGTCTTCCAAAATCACACGCACACCGCACCGCAACAGTCTTTCAAACCAATTTACCGTTGTTGTGTGGCACTGCTTGTTGAATTTCTTGTTTATGTATTCAGCCCATTTAACAATGTCTTCGTGTTGCACTTCTCTCATATCAGAACCCCATCGCATTCAGTTTTACCGCCTTTGGCGCGCGCATTATGCCTTTGGCGCGTTCTTTCATGGCGTATATTAAACAATCCACATAATCGTCATGCTCGTCCTGTGCGCCACCTGTAAATGCTTCGCATTGGCTACGAAATTCCAGCAACCACGGCGCATATTCCGGTGTATAACAATATCCCGATTCCAAATCCGCGCTCATTTCTTGGAAACGCGTGTATTTGTCGGTCATTAACTCTGTGCGCGTGCGTTTGTCCATATATGTCGGATACAATTCCGATATTGGCAATCCTTCGCGGCGCAATTGCTGGATTAAACTTTGTCCAGATCCCTTGTTTTCAATCATTATCGCCGACACGCGCGTTTTGTATTTATCGTTGGCCGCCAAATAAAACTGCTTCAAATCGCGGCATAAATCCGGAAATATCACACGATTGCAATATCCTTCCAACAAATACAACTTTGTCCCGAATATTCCGCACAACAGAAACGCCGAATAATCGCCGGATTTCTTTTCTGTGAACGCTGTATCGGCCACGATAAACATCCGGTCAAATCGTTCGGGCGGGGCGCCATATGTCCTAAACCACTCTGTGCGGATCAGATTGCCGCCCTTGATAATCGGGTCTTGTTGATATTGCGCAAAGAATACGCTCGGGCTGTTTTCGCGCAAATCTATCAATTCGGCTGCCGACATCTTTTCTTCCCAAATCGCGCTGTCGTCTTCTTTTAATGCCTTAAATTCAACGAAATCCCATGCGTTCGGCTCGTTTTCTTTTATCCATCCAACAATATCGCCGACATGGACACGCTGCATAATCAGAATGAACGGCACATTTGTTGTGTTGTTGCGGCGTGATTTCAATACATCGGTATAATATGTGATGCATGTTTCGCGCTTTACCTTTGTTGCGCCGGCGCCTGGTTTCAACAAATCGTCGCAGAATATCGCGCCGCCATATTCGGCCGCGCTGCCGCCTGCGCCAAATCCGGTAATCGCGCCGCCCAATGACGCTGCTCGCGTTTCGCCACCGCCCAATATCTTCCAGTTTGCTTTGGCTTTTGTGGATTTATCCACTTTCAGCCCAAACAACGCTTGAAACAGTTCGCTTTCAATAATCGCGCGAACTTCGGCCGAAAACTTTAATACCAAATCGTTTGAATACGATGTGTATATGTTGTTGCATTGGCTGTTCACTGCGTATGTCCATGCCAAAAACAACTTTATAATTTCCGACTTCCCGTGTCGTGGTGGTATGGTTATGCACAAATTCTTGCGCTTATCGGTACTAAACACCAACGCTTCTAATTTTTTTATGATTTCCAAGTGAAACCACTTAAAAATAAATTCGCGCCGCGACATGTAAAAATAGAACACCGTAATAAATAACTTAAAATCACATCGCAATAATTCGCGCGCTGCCACCGGATTTTTCAGCAGCATATTGATTTTATCGTTGTTCATTGCCTGTCAACATGTCTTTCAGGTTTTTCAAAGTCCCGATATTTAATTGTTCAACCGACCCAACATTTAACCCTGCGCCCAATTCGTCGTCCGGCACAAAACCCAATAATTTTGCTTTCAACAACGATGCACGCATCATTAAATTCGGACTGTTATCTTTTTTTGCAACCTGTCGCGCTTCTTCTAATTCGTCCACAATTTTATGGATGGACATGTTGGTTTCGCCGCGAACGGTTGTTTTGATGTCGCTGATTCTTGCGACGACATCCGGCTGCTTTCGCAATTTGTTTGCTAAAACGGCCGCGCTGCTCGGTTTCGCATCTGGAAACGCATCCAAATACGCTTCCTTCTGCGTCATACCGGCAACAATGTTGGCGCAAAATTTCTCTTGCGCCGCATTTAATGCCATTATTCCGCCTTGCCGGCATCGCCATCTGGCGCATTGCCTGCATCCGGCGTTTCATTTACCGCCGGTGCGTTTGGATTCGCATCGCCGTCCGGTGTGCTGCCGGTTTCGTCTGGTTCGTTCGTATTGGTATCATTATCCACATCTGATTGTTGCTGCGCTGCAATTTCTGCTTCTTTTTCTTCAATGCGCAATTTTAATTTGTCCATACCCATTATTGTCGCATTTTTAACGCCCAACTGTACTGCTTTTGTGCGTAGTGCTTCCAATTCTGACACGGTGTTGTCTTGTTTTTCTTGGATTTGTGCGGCCGTGATATTGAATTTTGTTTCAATCAAGGTATTTAATTCGGCATTTTTACCCATGCAAATCGCCAATTCTTCTTCTGTAATATCGGCCTTACGCATCCCTTGATGCAGGCCAACGCCCTGTTTGTACATTTTCAACAAATCCAATGCCACAACATTGTATGATTTTTTTTCCATTTTATTCACCTTCCTTTGTTGGTTCTTCTGGTTTTGGTTCTTCTTTTGGCGCGACATAACCAACAGCCATTTCTGGAAATTCTGGTTTACCAAATATCATTTCACGAATTGCTTCAATCTTATCGTTGGCTTCCTTCGCGATCGCTTCAATCTCTGCTTGGCGTTTGTGGTTGTTTTCATAAAACATTTCGGCATCTGCGCGCGTTTCAAAGCACGATTTGACTTTCGCCAGCATAACAGTGCCGACTGTTGGCTCTAATGCTACCGATATCCATCCGGCATTATTGATCGTAAACTGGCGGCAAATACCTTCTTTTATTGCTGTGGCGATTGGCTGCTTCAAGTCCACCACAAAATACTTCTTTCCTAATTCCATTGTGTCGTCCTTTTTGTTGTATGAAAAAACCCCAGAAAACTGGGGTTTTATTTTTTTACCATATTGCCATAGGGTAAAAAAATCCGGCATAACCGGAAACTTGTGTCGCGATTCTTATACACCGCTCGCGTGAATTATACCAATATCATACTGTCATTTTACACGATTTCAACAACTTTTTATCGGCCGCACTATAAAACGCCGGATTTCTGCGAAAAATACCCCTTATTTCACTAAACAATTTTACCGGCGTTAAAAATGTTTAGTTTTGGGTTTAATTTGTTTAATTCTGTTAAATCATATAATAAAAAACCTTGAAAAACCGCCCATCTCGGGCGGTTAATTATTGTTAAAAAGTTAATTGCACGAATCACGCATTGCCGCGCAATTCTTTTGCAACTTCAATTATAACCTTCTTTTGGCGGCGGCGCACCCACACGCGCACTGGAATAATCGCTTCGGACTTTTCCTTGCGTGGCCGACCGCGCGGCCGCCGATGTAGCAGGGCGCGTGTTGCTTCTTCCACAAACACATAACCGCGGTCATTTGTTGGTATCACGCCGCGGCGACAGTACGCGCAAACCCACTCAATACTTTTACCAATCCGTCGCGCAAATCTACTTTTGGATTCAATCACAATTACCCCCTTGATTTACAATCTTGCTGATTTCTTCAAATAAATACTCCACCAAATATGCCAACGCTTCGTCGTTTCTGTATTCCAGCAATACGCCGCATCGTTCGCACACCCAATTCGCAATATGTACGCACTCATGCGCAATTTGTGCCGGCGTAAAGAAAATCCGGCTGATAATATAAAATCTGTGATCCGTACTCAAAAACGGCTTTATAATCGGATTTGTATTTTTCGGGCATTTTGTCCGACACATCAATCCCCTGATTGTAAATTGGTATTTTTATGCTTTGTCTCATATTTTTATTCCTTGTGTTATTGTAGCAAATCAACGACTTGTTTAATGCTTGCTTTTTCGTCATCCGTATCGGCTTTTAATATTTCCATTTTGGAAAAATCCCCGAATTTTGCTTTTTGTAAATCAGAAACCAAAGACGCACCGATTTTTATCATGCCGTGGTCTTGGTCAAAAAATTCGTTTAATATCTCGTCAATGGACATATTTTCTGCGTCCCAGCCACCCAAAGAATCTTTGATTTTGT
>JAEIGA010001195.1_pt1 | contig 39946 bp, 76 predicted proteins | sample 9270691 | NCBI WGS metagenome assembly JAEIGA01 (sample SAMN17057246, study PRJNA624740) | gut metagenome | biome: biome; isolation source: fecal sample | host: Bos grunniens | place: China: Xizang | collected 2019 | reverse complement strand
AGTCTTAAGATTAGTACCATGATTAGACAATCTTAATTGTACTGGTTTTTGTTCACCTCTTTTTTGAATCGAATAAAAAGAGTCACCTCTTTCGTTTATTAAAAAATTAGATGATGACTTATATTTTCCACTTAGTGATTTGCATCTGATTATTATTTCACTTAATATTTCGTTAGAATTCATAAAATACTACTTTGTATATAAGTAGTTGTTTAAACCAAAATAATATGGTAATTTTGTGGAAATTATTTGCATATGTATTACAGACAAAGAACCTATTGTATAATTTATGTAACTTATTTTTATAATCGAAAAAATTATATGGAAAAATTTTTAAAAAAAAATTACATAAAACTATCTATACCTATTGACTTTTTTAGAAATATTATTATATTTATAATAAAAGGAAAAGACATTATGGCATATACTAAAGAAAAATTTATAGAAAAAGCAATACAAGTACATGGTGATAAATACAATTATAGTAAAGTAGAATATAAAGGGTATAACGAAGATGTTTGTATAATTTGCCCAGAACATGGTGAATTTTGGCAAACACCACACAAACATTTAACGACAAGGGGCTGCTTTAAATGTCCATATAATAATACGACAAAATTTATTGAAAAAGCTAGAAAAATACACGGAGATAAATATGATTACTCAAAAGTCAATTACCAAGGTACTACAAAAAAAGTAATAATTATATGTCCAGAACATGGCGAATTTTTACAAAAACCAATGACTCATTTAAGTAATCATGGTTGTCCAGAATGTGGAAAAATTAGTTCACATAAATCTAATGAACAAACAACAGAAGAATGGATAAAAAAAGCAATACAAGCACATGGGAATAAATATGACTATTCTAAAGTAGAATATAAAGGATGGAAACAAAAAGTTTGCATCATTTGTCCTATTCATGGAGAATTTTGGCAAGACCCAACAAGTCATATTGCAAAACATCATAAAAGAGGTTGTCCAAAATGTGGTAAATCTATTGCTAAAACTACAGAACAATTTATTCAAGAGGTAATAAAAATCCATGGAAATAAGTATGATTACTCAAAAGTAAACTATATCAATTATAAAACGAAAGTATGTATTACATGTCCAAAACATGGTGAATTTTATATGAGTCCTGATAATCATTTAAGAGGTAGCGGATGTCCTAAATGTGGTTCTATTAATCGTTCAAAATTATTGTCTTTAACAAATGATAAATTTATAAAAAAAGCAAAAGAAGTGCATGGAGATAAATATAACTATTCTAATGTAAATTACATTAACTTAAAGACAAAAGTTTGTATTATATGTCCAGAACATGGTGAGTTTTGGCAAAAACCAGAAAAACACTTAAAAGGTGGTGGTTGTGTTAAATGTTATGAAGATTCTATTATTCATTATACATATAAAGAATGTTATGAAAAAGCAAAACAATATAAATTCTTACTAGATTTTAAAATAGAAAATAAAAAAATGTATAATTATGCTTTATCTAAACATTGGATAGATGATTATAATTGGATTAATAAAATGTCTTATGAAGATTTTAAAGATAAAAAAAGAATTATATACGCTTATGAATTCCCAAATAATGCGGCTTATATTGGTCTAACAAATTGGGCCGAAAGAAGAGATAATCAACATCGTTCTAAAATAATAAAATTAAAAAGTTCTGTACGAGAATATTCTATACTTAATAATATTGAAGTACCAGAAATGAAAATCCTTGAAGATAATCTTACAATAGTGGAATCTCAACGTGCTGAACAAAAATGGATGGATATATATAAGCAAAAAGGATGGTCCCTTATTAATAAAGTTAAAGCAGGTTCTATTGGCGCACAACCTTCTCTAAAATATACAAAAGAATTTATTATAGAAGAATCTAAAAAATATAAAAATATGCAAGAAATGAGGGAAAAAAATAGACCTTGTTATAATAATATGATAAAATTAAATATTAAACATATTTGTTTTCCTAATAGTAAATTTATCGAAAATATGAATAAACCTTATGAATATACCGAAGATTTTATTAAAGAAATAACTTCTAAATATAAAACTAAAACAGAATTAAGAAACAATGAAACAAGAATATATAAATGGCTTCATAAACATGGAAGATTATATGAATTCTATGAAAAACCTAGTGAAAATATTATGAATAGATATAAAAAATAATAAAGTCTATTTTTTAAAATGACAAAATTTTCTGGAAAAATTTTTTTGAAAACCCTACTTTTTAAAGACGTTTTTGTTTTAAAGTAAAAGTCGATTTTTAAAATGCAAATTTTATAATAGACTTCATGGACACATCTGTTGGCCCTAAATAGCCTTTTTGGGGCGAGGAGTGTGGGGGAGGGAGGGGACACCTACGGTATAGGGGTATATATCCCACAATGGTCAAATAAACGGTCTAATTTCAATTAAAATAATCAAGTTATATAAATATATCATTCAAAAATTAAATGTCTTAAATCGTTTTAAAATGTATTTTTGTATTTTCCAAATCTTTATATAGAAAAAAGTTATAAATTAATAAAATTATTTTGATAAATTATTTGGTGGTTTCATTATTTTGACTTATCTTTGCAAGCAAATAAATATATAGTATAAATCAAAATAAAATAAGATGAAAGATATGATTAATCTATTTGGTAATAAAAAAGAAAATACTTACATTATTTTCACACAAAGCGATAAAGTTGTAATAGGCAGTGGCACAATTATTGAGTATATATTTCAAGTAGGTAATTTTTTTAATCTATTATTAAATAGCGAGGGTGATAATATAAATGTTTATAAACATAACTTATTAGTTACATTAAATAGAGTTCAAAAAATTGAGCAAGTTGATGCTTATAAATTTACTGAATTAATAGAATGCTTTCTAATGAAAGATTATAAAATACATAAGAGAAGATTTTGTGATTTATTAGTTAATTTATTTCCTGAATATTATTCAAAAGTTTAGTTTCAGATTAAATGCCTTATATCGTGAGATATGAGGTATTTTTATATTAATATATATTTTTTAACTAAAAACATTTTATTATATTAAAATTTTATTGTAATTTTGTGGTATTAAAAACAATTAAAATTTAAAAGATATATGGAAAAGATTAAAGATATTATTTGGGGATTGATTAGTATTATAAGTTTTATATTTATAATATTTATGATTTTAGTAATAGGTGGAATGTATGGAATACCTTTATAATTTTTTTAAAATAATTGTTTAAAAATTTGCGTAATTAAAAAATTATACTTACCTTTGCATAACAAATACGATAAGGAGTATTTGAAAAGAGTTAAAAACTAATTAATTTATTAATCCAAAAACAAAAAGGAGTTATGGAAAAAATCATTGAAATTATTGCAGGAGTTAAGGGGTGTCAATTTGCTAACATTATGTATGTTGCTGATGGGGGAATACCTAAAAAAGTTATTAATGGTGTTGTAACTAAGTTAGTCATTACTGATTGCCAAGTAAATTATAACTACGAAAACGCAGTAAATAATCGCCTTGAAAAACAAGGAAACACAAGAAATTTTGTTGCTCAATCTTTGCCTTGGGGTTGTTGGGTTGAGGGGTTAGAAAATAAAGTAATTGAACATAAAGGTACATATTACTTGCGTTTTTATAACACACCTAACGCAAATGTAAAATCTCTTTGGTTCGTGAATGGTAAACAAGCAAATGCTGAAGAATTTGCAAAAATAATGCAATATTTACAAACAAAGAAAACAACATCAAACACCCAAGCAGAAAAAGGGTTACTTGAAAATCAAGTAAAACCTAAACTTGTAAAAATTGAAAACATTTTAAGACTTGCAGTGAATAAGCAAGTTTTTGAAAAAGAAAATAAATTTGCTTTTGTTTAATAAAGCAAATAGACAAAACAAACGAAATGGAGTGCAAAAGCACTCCTTTTTTTATAATATTACTTAAATAAATCAATTCTAACAGCATTTTAATAGAAAGATATATAAATTATCATTTCAAATAAAAAAGTTGTTTAAAACGCTTTAAAAATGTTTTTTAGATAATATTATTTAATAATAAAGTAAAATAAAATTAGTTATCAAATTATTTTAGTTAAAATATATTAAATCAAAAATATATTTTTATTTAACTAAAATTAACTTGTATATTTGAAAATAAATATTTAACTTTGTAATCGTAAAAGTTTAACAATTAAATAATAAAAATCATGGATAGGCAAAATGTTTGTATTAAAAAGGCAGTAGAAATTGTAAAGAGTTTAGGATATAAATGTTTTTATCCTAAGAGCAATACTACAAATATTGATAATATAACATATTGTTACATCACTAATGGCGAGAATATTAGTTATATGCAAAGCAATTGGTATGGTGATGCAGTAGAATTATGTTGTTTATATAAACCAAATAAAGAATGTGGTTCAAGTTGTAAAATTTATAATGGAAAAAATGAAGAATTTGCATTTGAAGAACTTACAAAAGATGTAATTGAAAGTACATTTAAATTACCTAATTGGATAAAAAGAAGAGCTGAAGCAAATAATGTAAAATTGTGGAATTGGGAAGATTATTGCAAAAATAGTTTAACAATAAAATTAAATTTTGAATTAATTGAAATGTAATATATATAATAAAAAGAGGGATTAAAAAAATAATCTCTCTTTTATTTTTAATATATTTAAAACTAATTTTAAGGTACCTTTTAGCGAGTTTTAGTAGTTAAATGAGTAATTTATTAGAAATAAAATAAAAGTCTCTTAGAATTGATTTAAATAGGTATTTTATTGAGTTTAAAATAAATGGTTATATTATTATTTTATAATAAAATGAAAAAAGTAATATAAACAAATTATTTTAGTTAAAATATATTAATAAGGTATTTTATTTTAAATTATTAAAAATAATCATCAAAAAATTTGCATATATCAAAAATTTGATATAATTTTGCATTGCAAATCGTGGTTATAGTGTATGTACTGAACTATATTGCTTGTGAAAGTAGTATAGTTTTTTTATATTTGTTAAAATAGTGTTAAACTATTAAATAAATTTTGTATATTAAAATAAAATACATATTTTTGTGTATAATTTTAAATATGGGTATTAACAAATAAAATAATATATTATATGGCAACAATAAAAGAACTTTTGGCGACAATTAAAGTAGGTGAACCTATTAAAAATAAAAGAATATTAAATTATTTCTTTGCAAGAAATACAAACTTTTTTTGAAAAAACAAAGTTTTTTCTTGATTTTTTAACAAAAATCAACTATCTATATATAGATATTAAAAATATCAGAAGGGAAGGGCATTTCCCTTGACAGGAGCAATAATAAGACAGCCACACCTTATGGGTGCGGTTGCAGTTGTTAAGATAGTCGAAGAATCCCACTACTTTAGTGGTGGGAGTATGTCAATAATGTTAATAGTATGGATACTATCTATAATACTTATGGTAGAAATGATTATTTTATTTTTGATAAATATGAATTTAGAACTAAGTATTTTAGTGGGTGTTTTAATCCTTATCTAATTATCAATAAAATAAATGAATAATATAGTTATAGGGGTACGCAAATGCGTATCCTTTTTAGTTAAAAAAGTGTTAATGATGTAAATATATTTTGTAGATAAAAAATAAATACTTACCTTTGTATATCAAAATTAATAACTAATAAAGAAGAAATATGACTGATAATGTATTAATAAAGTTATATGGAAATATCATTAGATATAAATGTCCATGTTGTGGTGAAATTAACTCATATCACGAAACAACAATTAAAATATTAAAAGGGAATGGAAAAACGTATATCTTTTGTAATGAATGTGATAACAAAATAAAAATTTAATTTATACAAAAAATTATTAATGTACATAGGCTATGAGCAAGATTGAAGTTACTATTGGTTATCGTGTTAATGATGTTCTTGATTGGACTGGTACATTCCCCAAAGTTTATACAAAGTATGTAGGTGGCGAAACGGGGAATGGTGTTTGTTATAAAGATTTAGAAGCTTGGGAACGTGGTGGTTATGATGATGTAATTTACATCAGTGAGGGTAATTTGGAAGAACCTATTCATAACAACTATTGTCGTTGGACTAAACCTTCGTTGTTGGCTCATATTAGAACTCATATTGAATATTACTACAAAGAGGAGAGTTTCTTTGAAGAAATGATTGCTGACGACAAGTTTATTGAAATGTTGGCGTATGATATTCTCTACAATGCAGATTGGCAAGACCTTTCAACTTTGCTTGATGACTACGAAAACAATAATGATTGGGTTATAGATAATTGGGAAGATTGGAAAAGTAACAAAAAGTAATATACGCAAATGCGTATCTTTATTAAAAGATTAAAAAATAAATTAACATGGATAATGTTAGATTAAATCATTTTATATTATGGTGTAAGAATTGGTATCAATCTTATGATAACAATGAAGATATTTTTGATAGTGCATTAAAATCCCTAAAACTTGACGGGTATGAATTCGCAACGAAAAAAGATGTTATTCCAATTATATTAAATTTTCTTGATGAGCTTCAAGATAAAATACCAAGTATTAAAAATAAGAATTATCTTCGTTTTTTTTCATGGCATAATGAAATTCAAAGACTAATGAATGTTTATGGTTTTGATTATCAACATTCATTGTTATTTATTATTAAAAATTTCTTTTGTTTTGAAATTAGTAGGAAAGATTTATTATTAATACCTCCAATATATTCAAGAAAATTATTTAAATTAGGGTTTGTTGCACCAAAACACTTTGGCAATTCTTATAAACTTGCAAATTATAAAGTTAAAAAATTCTTCAAAGAAGATAAATAAGGGAAGAATGAAAGTTTTTCCCTTTTTTATTTGTATATTCAAATTTTTTTACTTATCTTTGTACTACAATTAAAAACTAATAGATTATGACACAAGCAGATTTGGAATTTGATAGTATTAAGACATTATGCCAAATGAATATAGACGAATTTTACGCCATTCGAGAGGAGGCAGAGTTGCGTTTGAAAGTCTATTTTCGTTTTTCTAAAAAGAAAGAAATAAAACTCAATAGACCTGTTCTTTGTTCTTTTTGGAATAGAGCATATGGATTTAATGTTGATAGGATATTTTTAGACGGTATCGATGTTTTCGTTAGTGGTAAACGCTTCAATGGCGAAGATACTGCCGAATTTTTTAATTATATATCTTCTATTCATTATTTGGAACGAATTTTTGAAGAAATATCAATTTTTTAGAAAAAAGTTGTTTGAAAATTTGCATAATTCAAAAATTTTACTTATCTTTCTGTTAAAGAAATTAAAAGATAAAAGATATGGAGTTTATTGATATTAGAAAAAATACTAAATGCCCAAATTGTAAAAATGATTTATATAATCATATTTGGAATGTTGATAATGTATTATCATTTAGTTCTAAATATGAGGGGTATCATTATAATGAGGGATTTTATTATTATCGTAATATTTTTTATAAATGCCCTCATTGTGGTGTAGATTGTTATATTGAAGCACACAATAGTGATATATTTGTAAAAAAATTGGTTGAAAATGAAAAGAAAAGAGATATATAAAACCAATAAAGATAAAAGGTAGGGGATAAATGTATTTGTCCTATCTTTGTCAAATAAATTAGAAAAAATATGAAAGAGATTACATTTAATGAATTATGCTGTTTGGTATCGGAGGTAGATTATTTATACCCATCTTCTTATCCTATCAATTTTGAAGTTGGTGATGCAGAGTATTGTGTTGGTATTGGAGATTTCGTTAATAACACTGGAAAAGATATTGATGTTAATATTGATGGACTTACGGAGGGGTTGCAGTATCTTATTAAATTTCATCTTGATGATGATGCAGTTATTCTCGATGCTCAAGACCCTGATAATATGGTCTATGGAGAAATAGTTTCAATGCTCAAAAGACAATGCGGTATTACTGACGATAGTAAAATTTATCTTTATGAAGAAGATAGTTTTAATGGCGAACAAATGTATTCAGTAGATTGGGAAGAGTGTTCGGAAGAGGTTAAATATAAAGCATTAAATTATCCTTGCCGTAATTGTGATAATGATAGGTATGATTGTAATGCTTGTAAACTAATTAAAAATTATATTAAAGATGTAAAGGAAAAATTTGCATAATTCAAATATTATATCTATCTTTGTATTAGAAAATTAAAACAATAAGATTATGGAGTTTAAGTTTAAACCTTATAGCAAAGTAAAGGGAAACATCACCCACATCACTATTGATATTATAAATAAAAAGCAGAAGAAAGCATTTGGTACTGCTCACGAAATTGGTCTATGTATGAAAGATTTGGGTAGGATTAAAACAACATCTTACGACAAAGAGGAGTTCGATAAATTGGAAATGCTATGCAAACAAGGTGTAAATATGTTTGTTGTTGGTGGGGAAAATTATTTCAAAGTATTGTAAAACAAATAAATAAAAAATTATATGGAAAAGAAATTCAACATCGTGGTAGTTTGTGATAAAGTAATGCTTAATTATGTTGTTTATGATGAGCCAAAAATAGATGACACATTTTTTGCCTATGGTTTAGAATATAAAATTATAGATATTCAAAAGCATATTACTATAACTGATAACAATTGTAGTGTTGCTTATATGGTTTGTAATTGTGAATGTATCACAAAAGTAAATGAAAACCGAGTAATGGTTAAACAAGTGAAATTTTTTAGTGAAGCAAGCATTGATAAATTACAAGAATTAGTAAACAATTTCCTATATGAAAATCGACATAAGTATGAAATTGAAAATATTAATTACAATTATTATACATGTGTTATTGAATATAGATTAAGAAAAAATTCAGAAATAGATAAATCAATTTGGAATGAAAAATGTATATATCTCAATAGAAAAATGAAAGACATTTTTTAACAAAATCAACATTAAAAGATTTGTATAAAATTGTAAAAAAACTTTCTTAAAAATTTTGCGTATTTCAAAAATTATACTTATCTTTGCAGTACAAAAACAATAAAACAATAAGATTATGGCTAACATTTTTGATAAAGAGGTTGAGATTAAAACTCTCAAAGTAGATGATAATATTATTAGATATAATAAAGAAACATACTCTCAAGCTAATAAATATACTTGTTTTGTAATAAACTGCCCTAAATACTTACACAAAGCATTGTGTTCAAGATATGGTTCTTTGTATGGAGTTGATGTTTGTGATGATAATCATCTTACATTAACAAATGAAGACGGCATTGTTGAGATATACAATGAAATTCAAAAGGGTAAAAATGTTTACGACACATACCATAGGGGACAAAGTGTTGAAATGCATTATGACGAAGATTATAATTTCAATATAGTTTTTGTAAAAGGACACTACACTGATTATTGGACTTATATGGTAAATCATAAGAAAAAAGAAGTTACCTCAGTACATGGTTATGCGGGACACGGCAGAGAGTTTGCTAAAAAATTTGATTATAACAAAGAAAAAGATTATGGAAAAGATTAGAATAACAAAAGAGATTTTGAAAGAATGGTGTGAGCAAAATTTGGCTACTCATACTGATTGGACTGGTACAAGGGTTGAAACAAAGCATAAATGTAATTCAGTTGATGACTTTGTGGATAAGTTATTTGACTATTTGGAAGATAATGATTGGAGGTGTTAATTTTTCTTTTCAAATAATTTGCATATTTCAAAAATTATACTGATATTTGTACTATCAAAATTAAGTTAATAACAATTAAAAACGAACAAGATTATGAGTACAATTAGAGAACGTTTGACTGCCAATGCAACAACATTGTTTAATACAACATTTGATAAAGATGTTTTTTTGGGGTTTGTTGAGGAGAGATTGGGTAAATATCAACATATAGATATTGGTATTGTATTTTCGCCACGATTTGATGACTTGAGTGATTATCTCAAAAGAAAGGAAAAGGTTGTCCGAACTACAATGAAATTCCCTACATTTGCAGAAAATTATGAGTGTTATATTTGGCAAACACAAGTACAAATTCCACAACAATTTGTAGATAATGTAATGAGTTTGTTAAGAGCGCAAGGTTTAAGAACATCATTAAAAGGTGCTTGTGGATATGATACCTATGATGTAATTTCAGTTACATTGTAAAAATAAGGGTAGAGAGTAATTTTCTACCCTTTTTATTTGGTAAATTAAAAAATTTTCCTTACCTTTGCACTTGTAATCATTAAACAATTAAAACTATGGAGATTAAACTAAATAAAGCAAACGAGAACATTATTGAGTTGGTGGATAGATTAGTAAACACTAAGGTTGATAACCACAAAGGTCATTGTTTAAAAATTGTCTTTTTTGACGAAGACAGACGTAATTGTGAAGATTGTAATGCTTGTTGCCGTGAGCAAATTAGACGATATAGGGAAATGTTATTGGAAAAATATCTTGTAAAATAATCACTAAAAAATTTGCGCAATTCAAAATTTTTCCTTACCTTTGTCATCAGTTAAGTAAAACAATTAAACATTAAGACTATGATACAAGACATTGTAATTAGAGCAGGATTTCTTATTGAGGATTTGAGAAAATCAATCTTTGTAAGTGGAGATTTTCACTCTAACATTATTAAGGCTTGGAAAGAGGATATTCGTTTCCTTATTCACAACGGCATTGAGAGTGAGAATGAGCAGATATACGATTTCAATAATAAGGAAGATTTGAAAGAGTGTATTGATATGGGTATGGGGGCAGAGGATATCGCATATCTTGTTAATCGTTACCGAGAGGATAAAGATAATACACAATTCTTTACCTACTGCAACACTCAGCATATGTATGGTTTACATATTCTTTGCAAACAAGATGTAGTAAATGCTATTGAAAAGCAGATTGAGAACATTGCTTATAATACATTGAAATATCCATATATAGATGCGTATGCAGAATTGTATCGGGAGTTTGTTGTACCAATGATTGAGCAACAAGTAAAGTAGAACTATGGAAAATAGAAAATTTGTATTTAGTGTAGGTTGTGGTGATGCGTGGTTGAGTTATTCTTCAATAACACCTATTGCTATTGCCACAACGAGAGAAAAGGCTATTGAGTTGATTGCTCAACACGCAGACAAAAATGATATTGAAATAACTGATTTTGATATTCAATGTTTGGAAGATATTGGGCAGACACAAGGTAAAGAAACTAACTATATTATTGATTTGATAGAGTTAGATACACTTTTGTAAAAAAATGAGGGGTTATTGAAAAATAATCTCTCTTTTTCTTGCATATTTCAAAAATTATGCTTACCTTTGCATATCATTAAACAATTAAAAACAAAAACTATGTCAAGAAGATTTAATATAGGAGATAGAGTTGTTAGATTTAATCCACATCTATTTGGCAACATATTTCATAAAGAGAAATATGTAGATTACGGCATCGTAACAGATGCTAACGATGATAAATTTACAACAACAGGTAATTTTGATAAAGGTAGAAATTATAATGAATGCTATCAGTCAAGTGGTAAACTTGTTTATGGATATACTAATGATAAAACATTTTGGTTTAATATAGAAACTGAAATGGAATTGATAGAAAACTTTCATAAGAAAACAGAAGAGCAGTTTTTGAATGAGGTGAGAACCAATAATAATAATGAAATTGAAAGAATTAAATTGCAAATTAAATCATTAGAAAAACAAATTGAAAGATTGCAGTCTATGGAAGATACATATTTAGGATATACAACAATTAAAACTTATAAACATATTGACGATATGAATAATATCTATCAAAAGAAATTAAATATGTGTAATAAATTAAAAAAATAAAAATTCTTTTTCTTGCATATCTAAAAAATATTTTGTAACTTTGTAGTACATTAATAAACAAATAAATACTAAAAATTATGATGACAAAAGAATTACAAGAAAAATTATTATTAGAAATTAGTGTTGTTAGAAAAAACATTATCAATGCACTAAATAATATTGGCGAAATTCAAGGTGGTTTAGAAACATATTGCCAATTTGAAAATGGTAGTGTTCCTGAATATATATCTATAACAATCACTAAAATTGAAAATGGTATTGTATATTATGATGACAATACTCATGTAGAATTAGAATTACTTTCATTTGATGAGTTATATGATATACTTGTTAAATTATAAGATGTTAATTTATATTAAATGACTTGCCGATATCAAATTTTTTTTGTAACTTTGTTCCCAACAAAATAAGTTAATAACAAATAAAAATAATGCTATGGTAAGATATGTAATTGTTAATAAAAAGAAAAATTTTAGTTATTTACATTCAAATAATTGTTTTTATATTGGTATTATAATGGGAGTTGGTTGTAACCTTGTTATATATAAAAATCTTAAATCAGCAATTAAAAGAGCAATTAAGGTACAAGGTTATGTATTAGAAGTTAAAAACGGACAACGAATGAGTGAGGGTAAAATTATTGAAATATAAAATTATATTATTATGACACATGAACAAAACCAACAATTAGAGCAAGCGATTAGTGCAGTACTCACAAGTAAAGAAATGAAAGCACTTAAAACTCTTGTATTTGAATTATCTCTTAAAGAAGAATGTATAAAAGGTGATTATAATAATATATATCCACATGTAGAGAGAAACATAGATAGTTTTGCTGAATTAACGGGTTGGATTTACGAATTACTTTATGGGAAACCTAAAAGAGGATTAAGTAAATTACAAAAAATTAGAAAAGCATTAGGTTATAGTTATCCATAATTTCATTTAATAAATAATTGTTAAACTTTGGGGAGGAAAGTAATTTTCTTCCCTTTTTTGTTGTGTAATTCAAAATTTTTTATTAAATTTGCAATGCGAAAGCGAAAGAGCGAAGCAAAAGTTATATTCTAATATATTAAATAATATATAAACAAATATTAACTAAAATAATTTGGTAGATAAAAACTAATATATTACCTTTGTACATATAAAATAAATATAAGGATATATGGATAAATATAATTGGATTAAAACTGAAACATTTTGTAAATGGAATGATGTTGCATTAAATGACTATGACAAGGAAGATAGAGAACTTGCTAAAAGTCAAATTTATGAAATTGTATCAATTGCATACGAAGATGATACTGAAAATATATATGATGATACATTGATTTTAATTGAAAATGATTATTCAATGGTAGAATGTTATGCCAAAGAATTAGTTTCTCTTACTGAAATTGAAAAAGAAATTATTAATAATATTATTAATATAAGAAAATATGTTGATGAATTACATGATAATATTAGAAATATTCGTTTCTTTGTTGGTATAAACAATATCAATGATAAAAAAACTTATTACCAAGAAAAAGAAATTACAAGTGAAATGCTTAATGAATGGAATAAGGTTGTTGAAGATATTAAATTATTTACACATTTTTAATCATGGAAAATAAACCATTATATAGTGGTTATATATGGTTTTTAAATACAAGAAAAGAAAAATATTATTTATATTATCGAAATTTCAATTGAAAAAAATTGATATTTCAAAAATTATGATTAACTTTGCAACATAAAAGAAAAACTGATGTTTAACAATTAAAATTAATAAGAATTATGGAAAATAAAAAACCTTTACAATTTCAATCAAATCCAACAAAGGAAAATTTAGAGTATGCAAAAGTAATTTGCAATGAGATAATGAAACAAATTCGTTATCCTCAACCAATGGTATATTTTTCATGGGGAGCTGATAAATTTTCTTATGGTGTTGGCGAAAACAATTCTCCAATTCTTCGTTTTAAAGTAAATGGGCAAAAATTCAAAGGATATGTTCATGTTATATATAATTTAATGGATTATTACGAAGTTGAATTTATTAGCACACATAATAATCTTAAACATCGTATTGAAGAAGTTTATTTTGACGAATTACAAGAAAAAATAGATGATTATGTAGAGAAAATCCCAGAATATATGTATTAGTTAATGGTCATATGGTGAGTTTATAAATCCTTTGTTCGTGAGAATAGAGGATTTATTATTTATTAAACAATTTTTAACTAAATAAATTAGTTTATATTCAAATATTTTACTTATCTTTGCAGTAAATAAGTAAAACAAATGTTTGACAATTAATTTTTATTATTTATGGTATTTAATTCTATTACAAAGCAAGAGATTATTAGCGAAATAAAAAAAGATTGGGCTAATGGTAATGTTAGAGAAATGGTATTTAACGCATATAATCAATATCAAGAAGATGAAAGAAATGGTGTTGATTATATATTTGATATTAACAATGAAGATGATTTAATCTCATGTATTAAAGGTGGTATGACTGCAAAAGAAATTGCTAATATATACAATAGTAATTGTAGATATTTCTTTTTTGGCATAAATTATACTACACCTAAAATAATTGAAATTGAGAATGTACAAGACCAATTAAATGCTTATTTAGATGAGATTGTAACTGCAATGATGTGTTATCCTTATATAAGTGCTTATAAAGAACTATATTCATATTTTATAACAACAAAAATTTTAAGTGAAGAATATATTAAATAATGCTGACATTGAATTTTATTCCTATTGTCTGTGAAGATAGTAGGAATTTTTATTTATTAAACATTTTTAACTAAGTATATATAGTTTATATTCAAATTTTTTACTATCTTTGTAATACAATTAATAACCGATTAACTGATTATGACACGATTAGAACTTTTAAATGAGATAGAAAAATCATTTTATTCAAGATATGGTTGGAGTAAAAACTATGAAAATCAAACTTGTCTTGTGGAATATTTTTTATATTATAATAAGAGGAGTAAAAAACCACTTGCATGGTTGCAAATAGGTTATAACATAGTCAATGATGAAATTATTAGTGCAGGTATCCATTTTTTTAAAAATGGAGAAAGATATGAACATGAAATTACGAATATAAACGATATTAATAGTGTAATTACAAATATAATTTATTAATTTTTTATATATCTTTATATAGAATTTAAATCAATTAAAAAATGAAACAAGAACAAAAAGAATTATTGTTGAAAGACCTTTGTGCAAGATTGCCTTATGGTGTTAAATGTGTAAGTGGTGTGAACGATGCAACACTTATAATTGAAGGAATAAATCCAAATTGTTGTGGTGCATCGGAAGTACAAGTAACTTACGAAAAAAGTGGTATTAATTTTGATACTACAATATCGGCTATTAAGCCATATCTTTTTCCAATGTCAAGTATGACTGAGGAACAAGAAGAATTAAGAGAAGAAATATTAGATTTTTATAATTCTATGGAATTATGTTATATTGAACTTATAGATTGGTATAATAAAAATCATATAGATTATAGGTGTCTTATTGGGAAAGGTCTAGCCTTAGATGCAACAGGATTAAATATTTATTAGGTATTGATATATTAAAAAAGTTTTAAACATATTAAAACTTTTGCATATATAAAAATATTTCACTATCTTTGTTTTCGTAAAAGTTAAACAATTAAATATGAAACGAGAGGTATCAATATTATTAGTCAGTCTTAATTTAGATGAGCCATATATTCCTATTGGAGTTATGGAATGTGCCGATGAGAACACTTTAAGAGAAATTATAAAACCATATATAATTTCAAATTATGCTTGGGGAAATGAGCAAGGCAAAGAAATTGATGAATGGGTTGATGAGATTGTTGATGATGTTTGCTATAATAGTGAATATCAAGATGCAAAAATGGGCAGTGAACTCCGTATGTCTTTACATGCAACATTAATGTATTAAAAAAATTAAGGGAAGAATGAAAGTTTTTCCCTTTTTTCTTGCATATATGAAAAATTATATATATCTTTGCATCAGTTAAAAACAATTAAATAATAAAATGATTATGGAAAAGATTAATGTAGACGGAGTTGACATGGAAATTTATTATTTGAATAATAGTAAAATAGTTGAATTGTATGAGAGTGATAAGACTAACGAGGAAGATAAGGCTAAATTGTTGAAAAGTATTATTTCTCGTTTCAAATGGTCAAATTGTCCTCACAATAGCGAAGAAGATGTACACGATGTGTTTGCAAGACAAATAAGTGATTTTGTTAACGGCAAATGCTATAACATGAAAAAGACTGCTGAAAAAATGGCAAAAGACCATAGATTTCTACAACAAGAAATGTTCAAGTTGTGTTTGGAGTATATTAATGTATTGTCAAGTCATTTTGAAAAAGAAAGATTTGATGGTCGTAATGAATGGGCTTGTAATTGTTCTAATAAAATTGTGAAACATTTGAAAGAAGAAAAGATGTTGTTCTAAAAAACCATATTTCTTAATTTGATTGTTATTAGTTGCCTACCTTATCACAAGGTAGGTTTTTTAATATACGCAAATGCGTACACTAATAACAATTATTAACTAAATAAAATTTGTTATTTAAAATAAATATATTACCTTTGCATATAGAAAAAGTAACAATTAAAATAAAATATTATGTCATTGATAGAACACAAATTAAAGAGTTTTCGTAATTATATTAAAGATAACATTGTAACAATTGTTAGACAAATGTATCTTGAAGAAAACGATTATGTATATCCTAATTTTGAAAATGATGAGGAATATACTTTTGATAAATTCCAAAAAAGTCAAATTAAGGTAGAAACTATACTTGTTGATAATGATAATATCCCTTATACATCTTATGAGGTTTCATCAGTAAGAAAATGTATGGTTACATTGGATAATAATTTATTTATTCAAGTAAATTGCTTGGTTGGAGAAATACATTGGGAAGAATTATCTACTGATGATTTGGCAGATATTCTACATGAATTGCAAACAATGTATTATTCAAGAAAAGTAAATTGTTAAACATTCTTTAACACAAATTATTTGGTATTTTCCGATAAATACACTATCTTTGTAATAGAAAAAGAAACAATAACTAAAACAATTAATAATAATTATTATGGCAACATCAGTATATAAGTATAGAACTTGTCATGGACTTGTGGAATATAAAATTATTAAAGGTCAGTTTGGAATAGATGACACACTTCATCTTCAAGACACAAGTTGTCAGCATTATGGACCTAATTGTGAGATTGAAGTAGTTAGAAATGGCGATTGCTATCAATATTCAAAACCTTTGAACGAATCTGCCGAAAAATACTATTACTTTCATACAAAAGAATGTTTCTGGGCGACAAAGAAAGACGCTTATATTGAACATTTACATATCAGCATTGACAGCAAACACGAAATTATTGTCATAAACGAAAGGGCAATCGCAAATGCAAATGAAAAGTTGGTTGGTTTAGAAAGAAAAGATGTTAATTACTTGAAAACATTTATGACAAAGGTTGGAATGAAGTGTTATGTTGAAGACACCGATACTTGTCGTATCATTGGCACTATATCCTTTGAAGATGGTTCAACAGGATTTCTTACCGACAGCACATATGATGATGATGGTGATGGTTATGGGGGCGACCGTATTATACTTGTAAATGGAAAGAACGATAAAATTATTACAGAAAATGGATTGGCGGTGTTCTTGTCAAAGACCGATTACGACAATTTTAGAACAAATAATTTTATCGAAAATCTTACAAAGGACATTACAAAGTGTAAAGAAAATGCTAACAGAAGTTTGGAATGCATTAATACTTTCAACCATATTATTGCTATCAAAGACACTTTGACATTAGAGCAAATAATTGAAATGGAAAATAATGTGTATTTAAAAAAATAATTATTTTTTCTAAAAAAGTACCAAAAATATTTGGTACTTTCATTTTTTTATATTACCTTTGCATTAGAAAAATTAAAAGTATAACAAACAAAAATTAACAATTATGAAAAAGGAACTTTTAGAAAGAGTACAAGAAACTGCATTTAATCCATTGCTACAAAACTATCGTAATATTGATATTACGAAAGGTAGTTTAATTGTATTAGGATATTCATGCCCTAATTCAACTGCAACAGAAAAATTTGTTATAATGGGAAAATATTTGGGTGGTGAATTACAATTCGCTGAAATATCTAATTCAATTGAAATTGTAAATGTTCCCGACACAACAAGAGTGCTTGAAAAATTTTATGAGGAAGATGTTGTTGAAACTGCTGATTGGTGGAGAACTCCTACTGATGATGAGGTTGAATTGTATTATTCAATATTTAAAGACTTAGATGTTGAAAATGATTTTAATAAATTAATTAAAGATATTGAAAATGATGTACTTTCAAATAATGAGATTATTGAGGGGATAAGTGATTTAAGAGATATTGTTGTTAAAATGTTAAGATAATTTAAAAAAAGAGGGGTTATTGAAAAATAATCTCTCTTTTATTTGGTATATATCAAAATTTTTTATATCTTTGTGCAAATAATTTATTAAACCAGAGATTTATATGAAATTTTTATCTATATTAATAAGATTATATTTAGGATTTATTTTAATGTTAGGAATAATAATTGCCACAATATTAATAATGCCTTTTTTAATATTATCATTTATTGAGGATAGTATTATAAAAAGTTTTATTAAAAATAAAGAATAAGTAATAATAATTTATTATGGAAAATTTAAAAAGTAAAGTATTGTTGGATATTGCTCTTTGTAAACTTTGTCCAACTATTTTAGGTTGGGAAATTGCTGATGATAAATATATTAAAAATAATATCATAATAGAATGGAGTGATTTTGAAGATATTATATTAAAAAATGAAATACCATATAAAGATGATTTTATTGATAGTATTTTATTTTTTGGCGACGGAACTTGTGAGTTTCATTTAGTAAAAGAAACTGATAGTCTTAATTGGGGAGATTTTGATGTGAATACCATTAAAAAAGTTATTAAAGAATTAGAAAAGATTTGTTTCCATTAATTTTTAAATAATTGTTAAATATTGAGGGTTATTGAAAAATAATCCTCTTTTTTGTTGTGTAATTCAAAATTTTTTATTAAATTTGCAATGCAATAAACAGAAAGGCATTGCAAAAGATATGTCTTTAATTAATAATAATTTAATTTTAAATAATTTTTAACTAAATAAATTTTGTTATTTAAAACAAATATATTACCTTTGTATCAGTTAAAATTAATGATTATGGAAACAACAAAAGCAAAAGAATTTAAGAAAAAGACAAAAGACCTTTCTAAATTAGTCAAAATTGAAATAGAAGAATACATCAAAGATTTCTTTAAGGATAATAATATTAATATTAATATGGAAGAATGGGATAATGATTATCGTTTACCTAAATATATAATATATTCTATTCTTCAAGAGATTGCAAAACAATATTATCCACCATATCCAACAAAAAGAGATAAAGATGTAATAAAACAAATAACTAATAATTTAAATCAAATTAAATAATTATGAAACTTACAAATAAAGATAAAGCATTTTTGAAAAGTTACGGAGTAGACGAAAGTGATTTTTCAACAATAGAAAGTGCTGGTAGAAAAACTAAATATGAAATGTTTGAAACCAATAATGAAAGTATCGTAACCACCATTACGCAAAAGAAAGCAATTGAAATACTTGGTAGAGAAAAGTATTTGACTGGTTTATTTAGGTCAGCATTTCATTCAAGTGCTGTAAGATTAAATGATGATGATACAATTTGTGTAGTATTTGATAGTAATAAATTTTGGGGAAGTGTATTTAGAAAAAATTAGACCTCATTTAGCAATCGTAGTCATTACTAATAAAGAACAAGGCGATTTTTTTATAATAATTATAAATATATTAAACAATTTTTAACTAAATAAAATTTTTTATTAAATAAAAAGTTATTATCTTTGCGTAGTAATTAAATAATAAGAATATTAAAAATAATAAATTATGGAAAAAATAAACATAGCAGAAATATTAAAAGATTGTTCTTGTCCTTCGGGAATGGAATTGAATTGTACAATATATGAAGATGTGTATTTTGATTATGTTGATAGCATTAACATAATTCATTGCTATATACAGCATGAAACATATAAAACATCTCTTACATTTAATCAATATGGAATATATAATATTGGTATTAAAGCCAAATGTGTAATCTTCCCAAAAGGAAAAACTACTTGGGAGGGGTTTCAAAGACCTTTTAAAGATGGGGATATATTAATTAGTGGGTTAGAGGGTTGCGAGGGTAATTCTTTCATATTTAAACGAATTAATGGGTTCGGTAACGCACAATGTTATTGTGCTATAAATTGCTTTGGACAACTTATTTTAAACAATGATAATTGGACACCTATTAAGGGTTGTAGACTTGCCAACCCTAAAGAGAAACAAAAACTCTTTGATGCTATTAAAGCAAACGGATACAAATGGAATGAAGAAACTAAAACTTTGGAGAATTTGATTGAACCGAGATTCAAAGTTGGGGATAGAATAAAGGCTATTATTAATAATAATCAGTATGACATAAAAGAACTAACTGATACTCACTATACTTTAGTAGAAGTTAACTACAAATTCAAATATACTGAACCTATTAGTGAAGATAAAAATTGGGAATTAGTACCAAACAAATTTGACATTAGTAATTTGAAACCTTTTGATAAGGTGTTAGTAAGGTGTAGTTCATTAGAAAAATGGCATATTCAATTTTTTGAGAAATATAATACAGAATCAAGTGCAAAATTTCCTTTTATTTGTTTATGTTATAACAAATATAGTCAATGTATCCCTTACGAAAATAATCAACACCTACTCGATACCGCTAATGATTGTAACGACTTTTATAAAACTTGGAAATAATTAAAATTTTATTAATATGACTGCAATTATTGAATTTACATTTATTGGTGAACAAATTACCAAATATATTAATGTTGAAGAATTGTATCAAAGTATTGAAAATAGAAATAATAATGATATTAGATATAATTTCAATGTTGGTAAACATAATTTTCAATTCAAAATTGATTGGGTAAAAAATGAGTTAGTTATTTACAACAATGAAAATCTAAATGTACCATTTTTCTATGTAAATTATTTTAATATTTATTTCAATAGTAATTTAAAATGAAAAAGAAACAAATAACACAAGAAGATTATATAAAAGCTGTAAAAAAGGCAGATAGAGAATTTGAAATAGAACAATATGGCAAACAAATAAGTCTTGCTCCAACAAAAGTACATAAATCTAAAAAGGTTTATAATAGAAAGAAAAATAAAGATATTAACTTTGATTAACAAAAATAAATCCATATACCTATTGTGTATGTGGATTTTTTTTCATATTTTTGTGCTATAAAAGTAAAACAATTAAATATATTAAATAATGGTACAAAAAATAATTAAAACTGATGTTTTTTTTGTTGATAAAAACATTTTTAAAGATAATAACGAACATTATTATGATGTTGAATGTTATAATGGGTATGCTAAAGCTCATTTAAAAACCAAAGATGATAATGCACCTCAAAAACTAAATATTATTTATCCTAAAATTGAAGATGTCTTATTAAATGATGAACTTTGTAGAGAAATTCTTGACTATTGTGGTTTATGGGATTTGGAAAAAAAGGATATTAACTATGGCGATATAATGTTATATTGTGGTGAAATTAATATTGAAAATTTAAATTAAATACAATTATGGCACTAAAATTAAATTCAGCAGAAACTTACGAACCAATTACTATTATTATTGATAAGGAACAATATCCAATTTGTTATAATAATAAAATAAATGAATTGGTTAAACAAGGTGCTTATGAAACTATTGAGCAAGCAGAAAAAGACAATCCTTATTTTATTTTTGATTGTGAATTATATTATCATGAGGAGTATGGATTGTTTGCAGTAGAACAAGGTGCAGTTGAAACAGGAACAATTTATTCTCCGTATAATGGAAAACTTTGTGAAGAAGAAAAAGATATCTAATTTCAAAATTTAAATCCCATGTATTTACCTATTCTTATATTTGTTAAAATAGCAACAATATTAGTCTATTCATATTTTTTGTTTGGTGAAATAGATAAGAAACAAAAATCTAAATAAAATATTAAATAAATGTTAAAAAATGAGGGTTATTAAAAATAATCCTCTTTTTTGTTGCGTAATTCAAAATTTTTTACTAAATTTGCAATGCGAAAGCGAAAGAGCAAGCAAAGAATATATATAATAATAAAATATTTTATATTAATATTTTTTAACTAAGATAATTTTCATATATAAAAAATATTATATACCTTTGCATTAGTAAAAGTTTAACATTTAAAAATAGAAGATTATGAAAGATTATTTTCACCAATTAAATCAGTTGAGAAATGAAATTATTACTGAAATAGTTAATCAAGTTGAAGAATTCCCATTCTCAACTATTGATTTAATAATGGAAGTAGAACTAAATAATAATACTAAAACAAAAATTATAAGTATTACCGAAGATGATGATGATGACATTGTTTTTCTTCTTGATAAGAATAATGAAATTATACATTTAGATATGCTTGAAATATATTCATTAGTTTTTGTATATGAAAAAATAACGGATAAAATTGATAGTTTTACTAATAAAATAAAAGAAGAAACAGAAAAGGTTAAAAATCATAATCCTTTGGTTGAAAATCGTATGTATTATCTTCCACTTTCATATTTTAATGAAACTTTAAGTGGTGCTGAATTTTCATCATTAGCATTACAATATGGCAAAGTCATGAGTATGACTAATTTTGTTAGAGAATTTAACAAAATAGGAGAAATTAGTCCTTCTGTCGGTAAAATAAAATATTTACCATTCTCAACTACATTTGTTGAATGTTGTCCTCATTGTGAAAATGAAGTTGTTTTAGAAACAAAATTTGAAAAACAAATTTGTCCTATTTGTGGTAAAAAAATATTACCTTGTAGTTTATGCTATCGTTGCCAAGATATTTGTCCTCTTGCTGATAAAAAATAATTATATAATTGTAGGGTACGCAAATGCGTATCCTATTAATTTTTATTATTAATAAATGTTAATTAATTTGCATATTTCAAATATTATTTTTACCTTTGTTTTTGTAAAAGTTTAACAATTAAAAACGAAAAGAGTATGATTAAGGTAGAATTTACAATTAAGTATTACGAAAGTTATATTCCTTATCGTTGTCGTAAGCCACGATACAATGAGATTACGGAGAATGTATTTGCAAATCTTCGTGAGGTTACAAAGGCAGATGTGAAACTTGCCTTTAGTATTGATTGGGTAGACAAATTTAACCTTTATTTTTATAAAGGTAAATTGTATAAAGAGTATAAACTCCATTCGGGTATTATTAACTCATACGGAGATATTACTGCTCTTGATTGGTATGTTAATTATATTAAGATTTATTCTTCTTATTTTTCAAGAGTAAAAGATTGGAATAATTATTCTTGTGATGATTATTCCAAATATGAAACAAAAGAGGATATTATTAAAAGAATTAAAAAAGATTTATCTAAACTTTTAGTAATTGACGGAGTATTATATGAGAGTTGCGGTTATCCATTTTACTATATTTGTACTTTTGGATTGAGTGGTAATCACGGGGGTACAGGTATGTGTGTTGGTTATACTAATTTCCCTAAAAAGTTAGATAAAAGTTGGACTTTCTCACCATATAAAGTAAAAGATGCAATAGCAAGGGCTAATGAGGTGGCAACAAATAGATATGATACTAACGATGTGGGTACATTCAAACAATCAATTTTCTACCATTTGCTCGAACTTGAAAAAAAGTATTCAAAACAATAAAAAATTTCCCAAATAATTTGTTTATTTGGGATTTTTTCCTTACCTTTGTTTTCGTAAAAGTTAAACAATTAAAAGTAACAATTATGAGAAAGTTTCAATTTTTAAAAGAAAAAGAATATATGACATTTGAACTACCAAATGGTAAAATGGTAAATGTTTATGCTTGTAAATATGATTGCAAGGTAGATTTGAAAAATGAAACATTTATTTTATCAAAAGATGAAGAAGAATATGAATTATCTAATTTACCTAAAATGGAAGAACTTGTAAAACAAGGAATTGTTAAGGTTGTATCTTGTATTGAAAACACATTTGATATAGATAATATCTATCAAGATAGATTTAGAGTATCAAGTATATCGGAAAAGAAAGTCCAATCACTTATAAATAAGTTTAAGAAAAATGGATTTAATGTAACAAGAGAGGCGATTTTTCATAACTTTTTTTGTTGGTTAGATGATATGAAAAGTGGATATAGAGATGATAAAAATAATTATCATTTGTTTTCTCCTTGTGGGTGTAATCCATTTTCACTTAGAGCAACAACATTACACCCAAAATGTGCTGATTGGCAAACTACTTATGAATGGTAAAAATTAAAAATTTCAAATAATTATGAATACAGAAAATGTAAAAATTAACGGAATAGTATATTCATTGTACCATATTTCTTATAAAGGGTATGATTTTGTTGTTGGTGATAAAAAATTAGGTGATTTAATTGTTTGGGCAATTGAACATGATAAATATTGTCATAGAGTTGTAGAAATTGCTGATGATAATATTATTAGACTTGACACATTAGATGACCGAATAGATATGTTCTTAGGTGAAGAATTTAATAATCCTACCGAAGAAGATGTAATAAATAATGTAAAAGAAATAATTGAAGAAATTATAGAAATTTTTGACTAAAAAACTTGCATATTTCAAATATTATTAATAATTTTATAAGCGAAAAAATTAATTATAACAATTTAATTATGGAAGATTTTGTACCTTTTGAAATAGCTAAGAAACTCAAAGAGAAAGGGTTTAGAGAAGAATGTTTTGCTAGATATTATTGTAGTGATAAAGCCTATTTTGAAGAAAATAGTTACAATCCTGATACAGAAAGTATCTTTTATTGCTATAATAATGATGAAGATTTAGGTCGGTTTTACATCGATGCTCCTACTATCTCTCAAACCTTAAAGTGGTTGAGAGAAAAAGAAATAAGCGTAGAACCAATTTCAACCCTATATAATTGTTGGGATTGTTACATAAAAAACAAAGGCGAGCTTGAAACTATCATCAATAATGATAAATATAAGACATACGAAAAAGCAGCTCTTGCGGGAATTGAATGTGTACTTGATAATTCGATTGATTATGGCAAAAATAGATTTAATTGAAAAAAAAATATTGACTTATATTGATAGTCATCGTGATAAATGTTATTACTATGGTAGTGATGAACTCGGTGAGGGTGTTGAGTATACTATTGCTTTAGATAATATTAATACTCTTGCGTTAACTGAAGATGAATATAACTCTTGGGCTGATTTTCTTAATAGCATAGACATTCAAAAATCTAATTATCAAATATATTGTAGTCATGATTTGAGTGGATATACTTATTGGAAAAACATTGAAGAAGATACCAATTATACTCATATTAATGTTTGGATTGGTGAAGAATTTGAAGAATTTGATGAATTTGGTGATAATAATTTTGATTTATTATTCAATGATTTGGATAATATATTAGAAAATTTGAAAGTGTTCTGTAAATAATATAATTGTTTTGTTTATTGTTTGATAAATGTGAGTTACAAAAATGACTCACATTTATTTTTTTTAACTAAATAAATTTTGTTATTTAAAATAAATATATTACTTTTGCATTAGTAAAAGTTAAACAATTTAATTAATAAAATTATGGAAGAAAAAAATGTTACTACAAAAGTTATTAGTAAAGTGAATGGTATTACATTTACTGAATTTCAGTACAAAGGTCTTTCTATTGATAAAGACACTTGGGAAAACGCACCATTTGCTATTTGTTGCAAAAACATTACCGACGTAAATATGAAATGTATTGTCGAAACTCTATATGGTATGCTTGTTAATGTATATGGCGAAGAAGATGTTGAGAAATACATTAATAAAGATAAAGAATTTTATCGTACTGATAAATGGGAGGAAATTGATGATTTTCGTTGGATAGAAGAAGAAGAACTTTTTATACAATGGGGTGGTATCTATTATGAAGATATGGAAAGTTATTAAAAGATTGAATTAAATATAAATTATGGAAGCTATTAAACAAAATTTATTTCAAGAAACATTATTTAATCTTGCTTATAATTGTGGTCAAGATAATATAATATTTGAATTAGATATTGATAGTGTGGAATTGTTTGAAACAATGAAGACTTGGACAAGAGAATTTGAAACCATGTATAAGGAAGAAGATTGGTCTGAGATAGGTTACATGGAAACATTAAATGATTTTTACCAAATAAAGAAACATCAACTTTTTTTTAAAAAATAATCAATAAAAATTTTGTGTAATTCAAATATTATTCTTACCTTTGCATTAGTAAAAACAATTAAACAATTAAAATTATGATTAAACTAAAACGTTCCAACTCTTCTTTTAATTACGAAATTAACGTATTAAATCAAAATGATTTTAATAGAGTGTTTTATATTAAATATAAAAATGCTTTTAGACAATGTAAAATTGTTTCAGTAGAAACACATCTATTTAATTTGTGTAATGGCAATAGTAATACTTATGCGTTTTTTACTCAAAAAATTAAATTAAATATTGCCCAAATTGGCGAAGTTGCTTTATGTTTAGATAAATGTAAAAGCAGTAATGATTATCAATATTACGCATTTTATGATAGTCTTGAACAATTTGAAAATAAAAGTCTTGAATTTGACACAAGATTAAGAGGTTGTGAACATTTATCAAATATTATTAATATAATTTGTGATAGAAAAGTTTGTTATGATGATTATAACCATAATATTTCAACTTATAAATTTAATGGTATTGAACCTGTCACATCTATTTTAGAATGCCCAAGTTTGATTATACAAAATAAAAATGGTTTTTCTTTTGGTGTAGAAACGACATCATCATTTGTGAATTGTTATGGCAATTTTAAAGATTGTAAGTTAAACAATAGTGTTAAAATTATCAAGTTTGATGATGAAGAAAAAAATGAATTAGAAATTATTGATACATTAGATGATATTAAGAATAAAACAATAGAATTAAAATCCTTAATCAATAAATTATCTAATCTTAATAAAAATAATATTGATGATGAAATTCTAAAAGAATGGGCGTTTACTTTATCATTGATAAAAAATAATTACCATAATCTTTAAATAAATAATTGTTAAACTTTGGGAAGAAAAGTGTTTTTCTTCCCTTTTTTGTTGTATATATCAATTTTTTTACTTAATTTTGCAATGCGAAAGCAGATAAGCATTGCAATAGTTATATAATAATTATAAATATATTAAACAATTTTTAACTAAATAAATTTGTTTATTTTAAATAAAATATATAACTTTGTACTTGTAAAAATCAAACAATTAAATACTTAAATATTATGGAAAAAATTTATACTGATGATTGTCTAATAGACATTTTAAATGAAATGATTTCTTATGCACAAGAATGTCATGCACAAGAAAGAATGGATTATCTTAGAGAATTAGCACAAGTAGGTTTATTTCACAATGCCATAGGCAAAGTAACTGAAATTAATGACACTGAAATTAAAGTTATAACTGAATATTAAAATTATTAAAGATTATGGAACTATTTGTTATCACCCAAGAATGGGAAACCGAAGGAGTTAAGGAATTTGAATTGCTCGTAAAAGGATATAAAACTTTTGAAGAAGCTAAGGTTATGTTAGATGAACTATTTGAAGATGAAAAAGCAAATGGTTGGTTTGATGAACATGATGAAAATACAACAATTTCAACATCAGAAAATGGTTGGTCTGTGGTTGTTGGTGATTATGAAAAATGGATTGATTGTTATATAAATAAAATAATAATTGATTAATATGTATTCTTTATTATATCTTGATTTAGGTTGTAGTTGTCATTTTCCATGTGCAATGGTAATGTCAGTTTCGGAAGATATTAACAAATTAAAAGAAGAAATGAATAGATTAGTTAATATATCTATTCAAATAGATGATGATAACCCATTTAACGAAGATTGTAATTTTTCAATTGAAGAAAAATATGATATGAGAATTGAGTTAAAACATAATCACCATTTAGATTGGAGAGTTATTTTTGAAATTAATTTAGTCGGACAAATTTAAAAAATAAAAATATGAAAGTATTAGGTTTCCCAATTGATAAATATAATAGAGATTATACTGATAATTTAACTGATGTACAAAAAAATGAACATTATTTAAGTGATGAAAGTATTTTATGTTGGTCTACACCACAAGTATTTTTTAATGAATTAAATGATGAAATGGTAGATACTGAAAATTATTGGTTTTATATTATCAACATTGATTAATAAATGTTAAAAAATGAGGGTTATTAAAAAATAATCCTCTTTTTTGTTGTATATATCAAAATTTTTCATTAATTTCGCAATGCAAAAGCAGATAAGCATTGCAAGAAATATGTTCTAAATAAAAATTAAATTTTAAACATTTTTAAGTAAACAAATTTGTTTATTTTTAATAAAGTATATAATTTTGCATTAAGAAATTATAATTAATAACAATTAAACAATAACAATTATGAAAAAAGCAATTTTGGTTGAAGCAAGTGTAATGACAAGAGTTATTATTGATGTCAATGAAGAAGAATATAATAAAAATAATGGTCTTACTGAAAAAGATATTGAAAAAGCTATTGTTTATTCAAAAGATAATTTGTTATATAATTTATCTCATGATTTCCATGATTGTATTACTGATGTTGTGGAAGATACTGAGGTACCATTTGAAGAATATCTTGATATTTCAATGAACCCATTTAAAGTAAATAATCTCGCTATAATAACAAGAGACGATTATGAAACATTACCTTGTCCTTTGTGTACAAAAGAATTTTCAAATGATAAAATGCAAAGACTTGCTGAATTAATATATAATTCACTTGTTTCAAAATATGGTGAAATTGATGTCGAAAACTATTTTAATAATTGTCTATTAAGATATAAATTTGATATTATCAATAATACTTATTGGCGAGATATGGAAGATATTGCTATTGAAATGGGTATGCGTTATTATGAAGATTTAACTGATGAAGAATATAATGCTATCATATCTAAGTAAGCTAATATTATACTAAAAAATGATTTCCCTATTATCTATAATGATAGTAGGGATTTTTTTATATAAAACTATAAAAATATTTGCATATGTCAATTTTTTTTATTAATTTCGCAATGCAAAAGCAGATAAGCATTGCAAAAAATATATACTTATTTTTAATAATTCTTAACTAAATAAATTTTGTTATTTAAAATAAATATATTACTTTTGTATTATTAAAATATTAAACAATTAAATACTTAAAGATTATGGAAAATAAAGTTATAACATTATTTGATAATACTAACATTAATTATGATGAGTATTATAATGAATTTATTGAATTTTGTGAGGAAAATGATATTGACTATACAAAATATCCAATTGATAGTTATAAATTCTATGAATGGGTACATGAAACTATTTCAATGGAATATAATGATTTTATGACCGAATTGAAATATGATGAAGATAATAATGTTGAATGTGTAGTTTTAGGATATGTAGGTAAGTGGAATGGTACATTTGAAATTGCTCCTCATAAATTTTGTGATTTAAAAACTGCATTAGAAAAATGTATTGGAAATTGTGATTATTTTAAATTTACTGCGGAAAATGGTGTTATAAATGTTATAAGTATACATCATGACGCTTCTAATCATTTTACAATACATAAGTTAAATAAGAGAGGAATTTATATTAATGATACTGATAAATTATATAAAGAATATTATCATACAAAGTTTAATTTTAATTAATTAAAAGTTATGGCAAAAATTGACAAACACGATTTTAGATTTGAATTGTGTGGTTTTGGACACTATTATGTTACTTATACAAGTCCTGTAACTGGAAAAAAATGGAGCAGAACTATTAATGATATGCCATTAATAGATGTTACTAAAAATTGTGAAGAACCAAAACAAAAAGATTTGAATTTTCTTAAAAAGAAAGTTAAAGGATTGTTTTAATTAATAATGGGTACGCATTTGCGTACCTTATTTTATATTAAATATTGTTAATTAATTTGGATAATTCAAATATTATTATTAATTTTGTCCTATATTAATCATAATAAATTAAAATAATATGGAAACTTTATATTGGGTAAATTGGTATCGTAATGGTTTTTGTTATCGTTCAACACATAGTGTACCAAGAAGCAAAATAAAAGAACTACGAATGTTAGCAAAACAAATGGGTGAAACAATTAAAATTGAAAAAATGTAAATTATGGAAAAGATTATTTCAACAACAAGTTTGGTAAAAGAGATTAAGGAAATGCGTAATAACATTATTGAGCAAATTACTAATCTTATGAAAAAACACAATGTAAGTGAGATATATTGTAATTACATTTCAAATCAACCAACAATATTCAGTGGTATATCTATTGATGAAGATTTAACACTTGAAGAGATTGAGTTTGTAAAAACAAATCACAGAGATTATATCTTATTTAATAGCACCAATCGTTCTATTAACCCAAAAGATATGGATATTGAATTACTTATTGAGGTTTATAATTGGATTATGGACTATGAAGATGAGTTATTTGAAATACCAAAAAAATTTGAAGATTTAACTGAAGATGAACTTTGGGATTTGAGAGGGCAAATTGTTCTTAATTCTCATTTCATAGCAGATTATTATAATTCTTATAATTTCAATGAGCAAGATATGTGTACTTTTTTTAATGGGTATTATGAATATCTATTTGAAAAATGTGAAGATAACAATGTTGAAACAACACATGAAAATGCTATGAAATATGATAATAAAATTTCATTACAACAATGGTTTAATTGTTTTGATGACTTTTCATGGGTTAAAAGAATAGATTAATTTAATTAAAAAAATATAATCATAAATTTGCGTAATTAAAAAATTATACTTATCTTTGTAAGGTACAAAATTAATAAATTTAAAGATATGGAAATAAAAGAAATTACAAAAAAGATTGCTAACCTTTTATATAAGGACAAAGATGTATATAATGGGGTAGTTTATTTTGATTTCTCGTCATACGATTATGATGAAGATATTCCAAGTATTAATGTCAATGACAAGAAAGTGCTTGTGAGTAAATTTGAAATTAATCGTGAGGGAACTATTATTACAATTATTGGGGAGCATAATACCGATAGATATACTCTTGATGTCAATACTTGTAGTGAGGAATTGTTTGATGAGATATATACTCTATTGAATGATGTATATAGCGAAACCGATTACTCTTGGGAATATGGCGATTTTGAAGATTTCTTATCAAAAGATATTAATAATAATAAAATGAAACGATTTGTATTTGAATATCATGAAGTCGCCACAGGGGTTGTAGAAGTTTATGCTGAAACAGAAGAAGAAGCAAGGGAACTTGCTCAATGTGGTGAGGGTGATGTTCATATTAAAAAATCACAAGAAGATATTGGTACATTGTTAAATTTTTAATATTAAATTGTTATGTCTTATTTTATCAAAATGATTAAACCAAATGATAACTATAAAACATTGGTTGAAAAATATAATTATCTAAAAAGTCTTGATGAAACTATTGTTATTAATGAAAATACTGATGATGAATATTTGTTTGCTAACGCAGAAGATAACAACGAATTTATTTCAGTAGTAGTAACAAGAGAAGACTTTATTAGTGAAGGATTTAAGGAAGATGAAGTTATGGCATTACCTAAATCTATAATGAACAAAATGGCAGCTAAAATTGGTGAAAATATGGCTTGCTATGGCAATTATTGGGAGTCATTAGTATATCAAGGTGAAATTAATAATTTAACAAGAGAGTAATAAATAATAAGGGTATGCTTATTGTATACCCTTTAAATTAAAAAATTATTATATCATGATAAAAAAAGATAATATTATGTTTTATGTCTTTTATAATCCTATTGATAAAGATGTAAAGAAAAATGATGATGATTCAATTATAAGTTATAATACTGCTACAGAAATATCTCAAGCATATATTTATCTTAAACTTGAAGATAGATTAAAATATCAAGTACGAATGGTCACTACTATTAGAATTCCTTTACTTAATAGTGATTATAAAAATATTTTTGATGACTTATGTCTATCATATCAAGAAATGTTTTGTTCCTGTGATAAATGTGGTAAAATATTTATGTTAGATGATTTAATATTCGATGATGAGCAAAACTCTTTATGTCGTAACTGTAAAAAATAATATACGCATCTGCGTACCCTATTAATAAATGTTAATTAATTTGTATAATTAAAAAATTATACTTACCTTTGTACCCAGATAAGTTCAACAATAGATATTATTAATTCTAATTGGAATACATTATATGCAACAATCAAAACAATAATAAATATTTAATTACATATGGATAAACATGATTATATTAAAAATATAATTAAAGAATGGGATACTAATCTAATCCTTACAACGTATACTAAAATAAATAATATACATAATGTTCCATCAGTTAATTATCAAAATATTATTGATAAAATGGTTGATACTATTAGTCAATACTATATTGAATATGGCGAATTGGAACCATGGTTACCTAATATTAATAACTATTTAAAAGATAATTTCATTGAAGATTATTTCACTCCTGATAATGAGATTTCATTTAATAATAAATCAGAATTCAAAGAATATATGTCAGATATTTATGCTGCCGTTGATAATATATCCCTCGAAGATTCTTTCAATTTATTAATGGATGATTGGGACCTTTTATATAATAAAATAATCCAATTTATAGATGAGTGACTTTATTATACGCAACTGCGTATTCTATTTAAATTATTATCCATGATAAAATTATACTATATTAATAATAATTACTACTAATTTGCAATAATCATCATAAAATGATTATATTTGCATTTGTATTACACAAATATATGTATAATAAAATTATCTCTCTAATAAAATTTATCTGTTATAATAATTTGGTATTTAAAAATAAAGTTTGTATATTTGCAATGTAAAAAATTAATTAAATTTTTAATATATAAAAATAATATATTATATATTAATAATTTGATTTTTTAAAATAAAATTTGTATATTTGTAATAAAGTTTTTTATTAAACTTCTTTTTCACACTATATATTTTCATAAAGAGAGAATATTTCTTATTTAAATATATTTTACATTTACATCTGACTTTAATATTCTCTCTTTATCTTTTATATAATACAAATTTTAATATACGCATTTGCGTACCCTTTTTAAAAAAAATTATTTGACTTCGTAGCTCAGTAGGTTTTAGAGCACAACACTTAAATAGTTCTCGATTAACTTTAAAATCGATGACTGATATGACCGAGTAGGTTAAGGTATATATGCAGTAGCATTAGTACATTTGAGTTCAATTCTCAATTAAGTCTGGTTGATATGTCGCAAGTTCGAGTCTTGCTATCAGTCCTTAATGTTGGGGTCTTGGGTTCGAATCCCAACGGAGTCACTTTTTGAAAAATATAAATAGAGGTATATCGGCTTTGTCTTATACACAATAGAAACCGTAGTTGGTGACACGGGGGTTCAAGTCCCTCTACCTCTACAAAAATATAAAGATATAATTAAAAATTATGGAAATTAAAACAAGTATTTTCAATGGAACATATGACTTTGAAATAAAGTTGGATGAGTATAAACCTCAAGGTGAGAGTGTTTACGAGTTAACATTGGGTAATCAACTTCTTATTGTTACACGAGAAGAGTGGGAGAATCTTTATCAACTTGTATTTAATTCCATGAATTTTCTTGATGATAATCGTTATAATGAGTAAAGATATTATAAGAGAAGGTCTTTTATGCCTTCAGGAACAGGGGTGGTCTGAACTGATAGATTCTCGTTGGAGAGATGATATTATTAAGGAAATTAAAACAAGACTTCCAAATATTTCTGATGAAGACCTAAATGAAATACTTAATTTAGTTTTGACTTAAACTATACAAATTTAATATAATTTTTTTCTAAAAATATTTGGAATTTAAAAATAAAGTTTGTATATTTGCAAAGTAAAAACGTTCTTTGAAAATTTAAAAAATGCTGGGATGATGGAATAGGTAGACATGACAGACTTAAAATCTGTTGGGTAGTAGTAATACCCATGTGGGTTCGAGTCCCATTCCCAGTACAATTATAACACAAACACTCAAGGATTTTTAAAAATTGTTTTTATTTTTCTTGTTTATTATAAAATAAATTTGTATATTTGCAAAGAAAAAACAATCATATAAAAAGTATTTAATTGTTTAAATGTTATTCAGAGATTTTTTAGTCGTGAGACTATTTATTATTAGATGATTGTTTATAAAGAGAGTTCTTTAAAAAAACGTACAGCAACTACTTAATAATTATATAAAATAAGTAGACACATTTAAGAGATAATGGGGCTTAAATGGTTATAGTTCCTTAAACTATAATTGATACCATTAGTACTATAAACTTGGAAAAATATTAGGTACTTAAAATAAATAATAATTTCTCGTTTTTTGTTAAAAAGAACTTATATGTAGAAGAGGGTGTAGAACCAGAATCGTTGTGAAATGAGTCTGGTTCTTTTTTTATTATATAATAATATTTTTTCCATGGAATTATTTGTATAATTCAAATTTTTTTCTTACCTTTGTATTGTTAATTAAAACGGGCTGTTATTTGAATAATAAATAATAGGAGAGTAGACTCCAACATATACATATATGAAAATGTTAATGAAATTAAAATAATTTAAAATTTACTTTATAAATTTGCATAATTAAAAAAACAATATTATCTTTGTAAAACAATTAAAAAATGTAATAATGAAAAAATTATTAAAAATAATCATTAAAAATTTTGGTAAATACAAAAACTTTTATTACCTTTGTGTTGTTGAAATTTAAAAAATAATATTGATTTAATAATTTGATTATAATATATTATTAATTGATAATATAATAAAAATTTTGATAATAATAACTTTAAAAAATAATAAAACTTATGAACATTACAAAAATTAAGGCCAAGGACAGCAATTATGCTATTAGAAGTATTACTAATGCTAATTATCTAAAAGATATTTCAAAGATTCCTGTTATGACCCCTCAAGAAGAACGAGAGTTATTTATTGAATTGAAGAATTCTAAGGACCGTGTAAAAAATGCTGCTGGTACGCCTAATTATCATGAAGTTTTATCTATTGAAAATAAACTTCAACTTAAGATTCGTAATGAAGTTATATCTCGTAATCAAAGATTAAATTACGCAGCAGCAAAGCGCTATGATAATAATGACATTATGATGGAATTAGTAAGCGTTGGTACCATTGGTATGATTGAAGCATTTGAAGAGTATGATTTAAATAAAGGAGTAAGATTCTGTACATATGCTATGTATTATATTCGTCGTGCTATTAATGCATTCTTAAATAAAGAAAATATTACTATACGTACAAATAATGATAGCAAAATTATTTCAAAAGTAAGAAAAATTGAAAATAAATTTATGCTTCAAGAAGGACGATATCCTACACCTGATGAAATTAAAGATATATTGGATGAACAATATAATATAAAAGACGCTGATACTTTAGATTTGTATATGGTTAATGTACAATCCATCGATGCGCCTATTAGTAATGACGATGATGGTTATGTCTCTGAAATGGCCAATGATTATAATATATCAACTTCTTCTTATAATAATTATCTGGATACAGAAGAATTAGATTATAAACGTAATATTATAAATAATCTATTAAATACACTACCTGAACGAGAAAAAATTATTCTATCTATGTCCATGGGTTATAATAATGACCGTGAATATAAAGATGCTGAAATAGCTGAAAAATTAAATATGACATCAGAACGTGTTAGACAATTAAAAAATGAAGCTATTAAACACCTACAATTTAAAGCAGCTTGTACTTTCTAATTAAAATATATTACCAAAAATATTATTAGTACTGTTAGTATATACTACTAATAGTATTCTTGGTTTTTTAAAATATTTTTTGTATATTTGATTAAATCAATAATAAAAAAATTAATTATATTATTATGGGAAAATATTTATTAACCATTTTTATAAGCTTATCATTATTAAGCTGTACCAATGATAATAATACAAAAAAAATAATAATATCTAATCATAATAAAATTATAATTAAACATGATAATGTAAATCGAACTATTCATGCTTATTCTTTTAATTATAATAACCATGATTATATATATTTTACTGGCACTAAATTAAGAAATATTATACATGACCCAAATTGTCCATGTAATTCAAATAATAATAACTAATATAATAATATCTATATTTTTAATTATGATAAAAAAAATTAAAGTAACAACACCTGATTGTGATAAAAAATTTCAAGAACTTAATGAACTTGTACCTTGTAAAGATGTACAAACTGAAAAACCTAAAATAAAAAATTTAGAAGAAAAATTAACAACTAATATCAATAAAAATAAATTAAATGATAAAATAGATAACACTGAACTTAAATGTTATGTTGATGCTGATAGTGCGTTAACTAAGGCAAAAGCATATACTGTTGATGAAAATATAGGAAACGCAAATGCGTATACTAATCAACAAAAATCCCCATTTGAAGATTTTATTAATGATATTAATCATTATAAATTCTCATCTGTTAATATGATTTCTGATATCCTTACAAATGAAATTGTAGATTTATTTGGTGAAGATATTTTATTAGATGATAATTTACGTTGTGAAATCGCTGGACTATATCAATACTGTAAAAATTATCCCCATAAATATGATACATATTTTCCTTATTTGAAAAAATATATTAATGATACATTATTAAAACTCCAACCTAAAACTATTACAGAAGAAAAACCTGTAAAACAATTATTGAATGATATCGAAATGGTTAATCATCCAAAACATTATAACTCTTATGATAAAGAAGTTATTGATATGATGATTGATATATGGGGTCCTGAAGAAACCGCTACCTTCTGTAAATTAAATGCTTTTAAATATAGAATGAGAATGGGCACTAAACCTAATAACCCCTTTGAACAAGACCTAAAAAAAGAACAATGGTATATAAATAAATACCATGAACTATTAAATAATAATAACAAAATAGTTAGTGACCTACATTAAAAAATATTTCTTATTATTGTTAATTATTATATTTCATCCCTAATATTATTATCTTAATATCTCTTATTATTATAATTTTTATTAGGGATTATTTTTTTACCTAAATACAAATTTTAATATACGCAAATGCGTATACTAATTTATATTATTATTCAATTTTATTTACTATTTATATATTATAAAAAATTTATTTAATTATGAAAAATTTCTTGAACGAATTATTTACTCTTTCTCTTTTTATGCTAGCGATATTTCTTGGTTATTTATCGTTCATAATCACGACACCTTCGCTTATCGTGAATGTGTTCTTATTCATAGTCGCCATATTCGTCCTCATTAAAGCGTGTGATAAACTCGATAAAGAATTGGGAATTGGAGAATATAAAGACCATAATGATGAACAAGAAGAATCTGATAAATAAATTTTTGAATCTGGGAAGTACTTAACTTCCCTCTTTTTTTTATATTAAAAATCTTTTATAACACTTTTTTTATTATATAAAAATTTTATACATTATTATTACGAAATTTTAATATATTATATTAATATTATAATAATTTATTATATTTAATTTTTTTTGGTCTAATTAATTGATTTATAATTATTTATCGTAAATAAACCCCTTTTTAACATATGTTAATTAATTTTTTAATTAAAATTTTAAAAAAATTTAATAAAATTAACATAAGACACAGTTAGAATCTCTATTGTAGACACCCCCTATTCAATTAAAATTATAATTAAACATAACCCAATAACATAATTAAAATAATAACATAATATAATAATTTAATACAACAACTTACTTAATACAATAACATAACCCAATAATTTAATTATTATATAATAGTCTAAATAAATTTCTAATTATCTGGTTAAAATAATAATTCAAATAAAAAAAAATTACTGTAATAAAAAAGTATTTATATTTTCGAGACACATATATAAAAACCTTATAATTTATAAAGATAAATTATAGATAAAATAGTAGTAATATTAAATTAATAAAATAGTATAAAAATCATTCAATACAGTTATTTAGTATAAAAGGTAAAATATAGATAAAAATGGTAATATAATAATTTTATAATGGTAAAAAGTCTAAATAATATGGTAAAATACCATATAAAAGGTAAAATAATAAATAATATTTAGGTAAAGGGGTCAATATAATATAACATGATAAAAGTATATAAATAACATTATACGACGTATGATAAAGGGTAGTAAATTTGGGTAATAAATAAGATATTATTATATAGTTATATTTTAGTTTATAGCAAACTAATTATTGATATAATAATAAAAAAAATGAAGATTATTTAATTATGGTAGAAGAAGAAAATAATAAGAATAAAAGTCATGGATATATAATAGGTTCTCATGACAGTATGACATATTTATCACCTAAGCGATGGTATTTATATCCATTTAAGTTTATAGCTCAATGTCAGAGTAAGAGTATAGAGGAGCAATATAATGAATATGGTATTAGATATTTTGATATACGAGTTAGTTATGATGAAGTTGGTAATATTGAGTTTCGTCATGGATTAATTAGTTACCGTGGTAATGTAGATGAGGTATTAGAATATTTGAATAATGTAGGTGAAGAAGTATACGTACGATTTTTATTAGAGGGTAGTTTAGTAGGTTTTAAGATAAAAAACTTCTTTAATAGTAAGAAGGTAGAAGAAGAGATAAGGAGGCAGAAGATATTATTTCAAATAGATTGTTATAAATATGAGAGGAAATATAATAATATAAAATTTCATTGTGGTAGGAGTAAATGGGATTGGGAAGTGGTATATGAGTTTAAGCATAGTGAATTATCATTAGACCAAAAGATTTCTTCAATGACATGGAAAAAGATAGATGATTGGTGTCCATTTTTATATGCATATTTTATGAATGCAAAGAGTTTAAAAGAGGGTACTGATAAGGATGTATTATTAATAGATTTTATTGGGTTAAAATAGATTATTATGAAAAGAGTAAATTAAAATAACGGAGAGTGAAATACATGGAATAATATAAAAAAAGTTTAGTGAATGATATATCTATTAAATGATAGTCATTCACTAAATTATTAAGTAATAATAATGTAATTATGGAATTTATTTATTATTAATAAGTTCATTTAACATTTTATAATATTTATCAGTATTAACTTCACCATAAAATAAAATATCTTTTAATAATTCATTATTAATTTCTGATAATGAGTCTTTATATTTTTCTAATATTTTTAAGACACATTTATTAATATTTTCATTATCTGTTGGGTCAAAATCTTTAATTGACTTATTCAATGACTTTTTACCTTCTTCTAATTTTTCCATAATTACTTATTTTTTAAAATTCGCTTAAACTTAATTTAACTTTATAACCTTTATCTTCATACTCCTTACCAAGTGTTTTTGCTTCTTTAATGGTCAAAAGTTTATCATTAACTCTATGCCAACAACGTTCTTCTTTATCCATTGTATGTACTGTTGAATTTGGTATAGGTCCTCTGACTATTTTACATACCTTGTTATACAATGGATTTAATGCTTTTTCAAAGAGATATTTTACAATTATATTAATACCGTATTTGACATACTCCCACGACTGAAGTTCGTGGGATTCTTCGACTATCTTAACAACTGCAACCGCACCCATAAGGTGTGGCTGTCTTATTATTGCTCCTGTCAAGGGAAATGCCCTTCCCTTCTGATATTTTTAATATCT
>JAEIGA010001194.1_pt1 | contig 39972 bp, 57 predicted proteins | sample 9270691 | NCBI WGS metagenome assembly JAEIGA01 (sample SAMN17057246, study PRJNA624740) | gut metagenome | biome: biome; isolation source: fecal sample | host: Bos grunniens | place: China: Xizang | collected 2019 | reverse complement strand
GTCCATCGGCGGAACAGAATCCCGAATTATCGGAGAGGAGCTGATCAATCTCCAAGGAGAGGTGCAGAGCCTCACAGCACAGCTTGAGGAGGTCATGACTTCCCTTGACACCCTTAGAAATGACTACACCCAGCTCTTATCCGAAACGGATCTTCTGCGCTTGAATCTAAGCCATAAGGAAGAGATCATCATGCGCAACGAGAAGATCATCGCCCTCTACAGCCAGCTGGAGAAGCTTTGGAACGCCAACCATTAAGGAGGAGTCATGGCACAACGTTCGACCAAACGCGCCGACGGACGATTGGTCCGGGCGATCACAGATCCAAGGACCGGTAAGCGCAAATATTTCTACGGAACCACCGAGCGCGAGATCACAAAGAAGATCATGGAGTACACCGCCAAGGTGGAGCGCGGAAGGCCGTTCAAGGAGGTCGCTGAAGAGTGGTGGAAAGCCGCAAGCCCTAACCTCGCACACCAAACCGTCAAGGTCTACAAACCAGCCTTAGAGAGAGCTGTGGAGGCTCTCGGAGATATGTCCGTCAAGGACATCAAGCCGAGGGAGATCAGCCAGCTCCTGCAGAGGCTTTCAGGACAAGGATACGCCCTCAAGACCGTCATGAACCAGCGCACCGTGATCAATCAGATCTTCGACCACGCCGTGGTGGAGTGCGATGTGGACTTCAATCCCTGCTCCTCGGTGCAATCGCCCAAGAACATGAAGAAGGCAAAGAGAACCGCCGCCACGAACGCGGACGAGGCTCTTGTCCGCGAGTACCGTGACACTTGGGCATTGCCCTACATCGCCCTTATGACCGGGATGAGAAAAGGAGAGATCCTTGCGCTCCAATGGAAGGACATCGACTTTGAAAACGGGATCATCTATGTTACCAAGTCCGTGGAACATCTCGGAGACCGCCCAAGCATCAAGGGAACAAAGACCGAGGCAGGAACAAGAATGGTTCCGCTCCTCGATGAACTGAAGGAGTTCCTGCTGGAACAGCCGAACAGAATACCGCACCACTACATTATATCTGATGACGGAACATCTCCACTCACAAATAGACGATACCAAACCTTGTACGAGAATTTTCGCGGAACCACGGGAGCCTCTTGCACGGCTCATCAGCTTCGGCATAGCTTTGCCACAATCGCTTTTGAGAGCGATGTGGATGCAAAGGCAATACAAGAAATAATAGGACACAGACAACTCTCTACAACAATGGATATCTACGCCGACTTCCGCAAAAAATCCCTTGAAAAGGCTGCCGAAAAGCTCAATAAAACCATTGCAAAAACACCGTAAAAACGTTGTTTCGTTGTCAAATTGTTGTCAGCACGAATTTACAAATACAGTTTTCTACATTATATATATAACATCAATGCTCCCAAGAGACTTCAAATCTCTCCTTCTCCGCCAAATCAGAAGAACCGAGGAAAGCTCATTTTCCTCGGTTTTTCTTTTGTTTTCGCGTTTTTTCGCCGTTTTACGGCATTTTTACCGCCTCATGCGGTCACTTGATTTTTGTCAATTTTATGGGATTTTGTTGTATTTTGTGTTGTCAAAATGTTGTCAGCTTTTTCCTTCTCTGTAATGCGCCTGAAGCACCTTCACTTCGGTTGCCTCTTCTATGTTCTTTTCGTGCAGATATTCGTACACAGCCATCATCGCCGCAGGGGGATCTCCCTTGGTTCTGCGATGCTCCTCGATGATCTTGACAACCTCTCCGTGGAGGCGCTCCATGTGGTGCATCTCTTCCATCGAGAGTTCATACAAGAGCTTCGCAAGCTCAGGATGTTCGTCTCGGTGCTTGAGAGCGGCTTTCACATACTTCTCCGCATCCTCGATCTCTTCACCGATATCTTCAGACAGCTCCTTGATTATCTTCATGCATAGTCCTCCTACCATTCGTTGGTAATATATTTACGAAGCCGATCCACGTCCGCTTCGACAAATTTCATATGCCCGAACATGGGAATGGACACCTTCAGCCCACCCTTTTGGGTGATGACGTTTTTCAGCTCTCCGAGAAACAGATCCACATCCATGTTTCCTTCCGCATCGATCATCGCAAAGGACATCAGGAGCGGATTCTCCATGATCTTCTGCTTGAGGAGATCTCTATTCCCGAGAAGTCTGCCGACAGCCATTCTGGCAATAATCTCCTGCCAATCATTTAACATTACGTAAATCTCTCCGTCAATATATTTGGAGATGCCGTCAATCACCTTTTCAAATTTCACGTTCATAGAGTGCCTCCTTTACTGGTCGGAGAGGCGGTTTCCCGCCCCTCCTTTGGTTTTACTCAGCAACCGCACTTCCCACAGTTGGGGAGGGGGTTGTAGAGCATCTGAGCCGTGGTAGTGGCTCCGGTGGTGATGTCCGCAACCATCTTGGGATAGAAGGTTGCATTTGCATAGTTGACGATGGCGTTGTCTCCGCAGCATCTCTCGTCCCGCTCTCTTGCGATAGCGGAGTAAAGCTCGTTTCTCGTGCAGATCAGGTCATTGCGAACCAAATCGAACGAGTCTGCGGTCTTCTGATTCATGACGGCCTGCCCTGCAAGGACATTGCGAATATCCTTGATTTCGCCGTCGAAGTAGCGATAGGTGTCCAAGATCTTCTGATCGGTGTAGATGTTGCTGTCGCGAAGCTTCACCTCCGTCTCCAGCTCGCTGATGCGGGATGCCTGTGCGGCTTCATAACGGTTCACAAGGTGGTCATTGTGCCACTCAGAATGACAGTTGCCACCGAGGAGGCCACCAAGGCCATTGCCGTTCACAAGAAGGCCGAGAGCGGTTCCGGCGATGCCGAGGCCGAGGCCTGCGCCAGCAACGCCTTTAGAAGCGTATCTGTTTTCCATTTCCATAGTGTTTCTCTCCTTTGTTTTAAAATATTGAGTCGAAATTGCGCACTTTCGACACAGAACAGATTCCCTGCCCTGCGCCTATATTTTAAAACAAAAGAAGCCCCTCGGCAATGAAGCCAAGGGGCAAGTTTTGTGCAAGTTTCGGACTATTTGTTTAGGATCTCAAACAGCCTTCCTTGCTCTTTATAAACGATGTTCTTGATCTGACGAACGGACATATCAAATTCCTCCGCAAGAGGCTCAAAGCAGATCCCATCGAGAAGCCTGCGCTTCAGGATCGCTCTGTCTCTCTCGGAGAAGATCCATTCGCCGATCAGCCGCTCCCATTCGGAGCGCGGAATGTGATAGCTTTCGGGAATATCCCGCAATCGGTTACCCCAGTATTAGAACGAGAATTGTTCTAACTCTAATCTGTGTCTTATGACACTTTGGTGAGGGAAAGCCCATCGAAGGCAAGCGTTAATCCCGAATCGGACTCTACCCACTCGGCCGTCAGCACCAAGGCGTAGGTGTCTTCAAGATATTTGAAGCGCAACAGCTCAAAGTTGATAAAAGCCCCATCGGAAACGTGTTCAGACTTCGGGGTGAAAACGATATTGTCTCCGTTCCCAAGTGCGCGGTTAACCATTTCGACGATCTTTTTATCGTCATCCTTGTCAACCATATGCTCTTTGAGATACTTGAAGTTATACATCCGCTCAAGATCTTCGATCGTGCGCGGCTTCATTCTGTCTTGCTTAGGAATCATATGCATTACCTCCTTTAAAGTTGGGGAAGCCTTTCGGCCTCCCCGTTTTTTGTTACCATGTTACCCGTCCGTTGGAATGAACCGTGAAGTCAAGCTCGGTGAGAATGGCTCTGATCTCATCCACAGAGATGTCATCCCTGCTGTTAAGGTATTCCACGATGTCATTGTTGTAGGTGTCATCGGCCTTGTACTCACTCTTGAAGAGAATGATCTTCGTACCGTAGTCTACGTCAAGTCCGTTGATATAGTTTGCAACGTTCTGCTTTCTGCTGTTTCCTCCGCCCTCCTTGATGGCGTTCACGGCTTTAGAAAAGGTTCTGTACTGGTCATAGCCACCAACGGATTTTGCCACGGCGTATTTGCCGGGGTTCTCCTTTGCAAACGTTCTCTCCTCACTTGTGTGGGTGATGATCTCGTCCACAATGTTGTCACCAGCCTCCGACATCCACTTGGTGCTGAAGCCTTCGGTTCCAAGCACTTGCTGTCTTCCGTATTCCTTGGCATACTTGTAAGCCAATTGAATTGCCTTTGCCTTCTCGGCATCGGTCAGCTCGGAATACACATCGCTGGAGATGATCTCCTCAACAAGAGCCTTTTGAGTCTGTCCTTGGATCTTGGACAGCCGCTCATATTCCTTTGCGGAAAGGTTGTAGTCCTCATGACGGACTCCGTCTGCGTCCTCATAGGTGATGGTCTTTTCAGGTGTCTGCGGATATACGTTGATATCGCTCTGTGCATCGTTCAAGCGGTTCAGCTCCTCATATACCTTGTCGGAGAAGCCTTCGCTGATATAGGAGGGAGAAAGCGTGTTCTCAAGCAATCCTCCAACAGGAGCGATGTCTTCGGTCTGTCCCCATGCATCTACATAGGGGATCTGATTGTAATCCCAACCGGGCGTTTTGGCGGACATCTTTCCGATCTGCTTCTGAAGCCATGCAGGAACCGCGCTGTCCTTGTCCACGAACGTGGTCATGCGCTGTCCTTCAAAGGATCGCTCAAGCTGACCGAGGAAGGAGTTGGTTATTCCTTGGGTAAGATAGCTCAAGCAAGCGTTGATGAGGAACTGTCCCATATTGTTTTCAGAATAGCGGATGTTTTCAAGGGTATCATTGATACCTTGCAGCATGGACATCTCGATCATAGGATCTGCGATGGAAAGCAGAGCGGACTCCAAGTCCTTCATCTCGATGCCGCCGTCCTGACGAAGCTCGTTGAGTTGTGCGCCCATCAGAAGAGGCATTGCCGAAGGAGAAAGGAAGTCAATGGTAAAGTTGTAGTCACCGATTTGGATGGCGTAGTTCTGCCAGCCGTACATGGTTTCAAACCAATCCTTGTCCTCGTCCTCATCTGCGCCTCCTGCCAATGCACCGGCATTGTTCAGAAGCATTCCGAGCGCAAGCAATCCGGTTCCCGTGAGGGCTTTCGACCAGCTGTTCACCACATCTGCTCCAGTTACATCCGCGTTGCCCTTTGCAAGCTTGATGCTGTTCACGGTCGCATTGATGATGCCAAGAGGGCTGTATTCCTCTGCGCGGAGCAGGATGTTGGCAGGAGTCTTTCGGAAGGGCATGATGCCCTCAGAGAGAAGCCTACCAGCCTTGGGAGTGTCAGGTCTTCTTCCGATCTTGGAGATCCAGCTGGAGAGCCAGTTGTTGTCGCGGAAGGTTGTTTCCTGCGCCTCCTTGACGGCGTAGTCTCTTGCCTTGTCCAAAACCTTTTGATCGATCTTGGAGAAGTCGGTTTCCTTGATGCCGTTCGCCTGCAGATAGCCTGCCAAGGCTCTGCCATACGCGGCTTTAGAGAATACCATGTCTCCCTTGTCCATCGCCCAGTTGGTTGCCTTGCGGTATTTCTCCAGCGGTTTGTTCTTTGCAAAGATGGTTCTCGCATCTTGAACCTCTTGCTGGAACTGATTGCTTCCCGTCTGAGAATCGTTGAACTTGCCACCATTCAAGGCAATGCTCTTCACGTTGTCGAAGTCATCCTTTGCGGCTTTCAGCAAGTCCTTGTCCACGAAGACAGACTTGGTTCTTTGGAAGTTTCCTCCGCTTGCCTTTTCGGCGATTCCTTCGATGGTTGCCGCAACCGTATTTTTCACGCGGCTGGTAACAGCCATACCAAGGTTACCGAAGAAGTTTCTGCTCTGTGTTCTGAAGTTACCGAGCATATTCAAGTAGCGGATAGCCGTCACCTTATCCGAAGCCGTTGCAGGGATCTGAGAAGCAACATTTTCAGCAAGAGCCTTCCGCGCCGCATCCTTTTCGGCATCGGTCTTGGCGTTGAGGTAGGCCTTCTTCAGGTTCTCGTCAATCGTGATCTCCACGCCGAGCTTCATATCCTCCACCATCTGCTCCACAGATCTCTCGATCATGTAGAGGCTGTCGCTGGGAGTCAAGGTCTTCAGAATCCGCATTGCCTGAACCGCTTGTCCTGCATTCGTACCCATAAGCTGATAGTTCCGCAGGATATCGAGCCATGCCTTGGTGTCACCAGCCTTGGCGGCGTTGTTGAGGAGTAGTCCACCGGTAGCGGTCAGCTCTGCGCTCACCTCTCCTCTGCGGACTCTTGTCTCCCATTCGCCTCTTGCGGCTTCCCAGCCCTTGCTGACAATGCTGGCATACGCCTTGTCAACGGTTTCGCTGTTGGTGATAGGAACGTAGGAGAGCCGTCCTCCAGCCGTTTCCTTGTCCAAGAGATCTACAAGCTCAGGAGGTGTTACCTTTGCGCCCTTCACGGTTCTTGCGGTGTTGGAGACCTTGTCCGTGCCTGTAGTGGACTTCGGCATTTCGTCATTGCGAACGGGATGCTCTCCCTGCTTGATCGCGCCGTGTTCAGCTACAAGCTCTTCGATAGACTTGCCACCCTTGTTCTCAGGAGCCTTCAACGGACTCAAGGCGTTGGGATTTCTCCGCGCCGGGGCGGGTGCGATGTCATCCTTATCCTCGATGGAGGCGTTCACCACAGGCTGATCCGTTGCAGGAGTCTGCACGGGTACATAGGGTGCAATGTCGCCCTTCTTGGGACGGCGATACGCTACATCCTCACCGTAGATCTGCCAGCCGCCGTTGTCTCTGCGCATTTCACCTTTTGCTGAAAGAGATTTCCGAACATCAGGATTGCTCGTTGGATTCAAGTTGTCAATGTTCTTGAATTGGTTTGACTCAAACGCTACATAGACATCCCCTCTGTCATATTTCCCTTTGACAATATAGCCATCGTAGCCAAGCACTTCACGCGCTTTTCTAACAACGGTTTCCGTGCCTGCCCCCGAATTGGCAATATCCGCAAGGATTTCGGAGTCGGTGTCACAGTATTGCATCAGATTGTCAACCGTTGCAGCCAATGCACGATTATACCATGTTTTTGAAGGATACCCCATACCGCCCATAGGATCGTAGTTAATAACCACATCGTCTCCCGTGGGATCAATGGCCTTCATCAGTTTCGTTACCTCTGCGCGGCTCAACGTCATTTCGCTGTCTGATAACGGCTTCTTGATGTCAAGATACCCCTCCATTAGCTTTGCGCCGTTCTTCTGATAGCCTTCCGCCATTGTCTTGCTATCGGTGAAATAGAAGCCTTGTCCTTCCATAGAGCCATGGGTACTCATGAAGGCATAGGAGAACTCCGTGAATTCCGCGCCGCTTCCGTGATATACAACTTTCAGATTGCCGTTGTCATCGACAACCTTGCTGTCCTTGAAATAGTCTCGTTGCGCTTCGGAGAGCTGTCTGCCGTTACTGTCGGCGGATAGAGAAAATCTGATGTCATCATTCTGCGAATTGAATCTCTCTGACGGTGGAATCACGTTGCCCTTGTCATCATAGGCAATGGCGTCGGCGGATTTGATTTGATTAGAATCGAAAACAACATAGCACTTATCAGACTTTTTGGTATCATAGTTGAAGGAATTATATACAATTCCATCGTATCCCTTTTCTTGCAAGAACCTTGTAAACGCTTCTCCGTCACCTTTTACAACCATCGATAGTACAGAGCCTGTGCGATCCTCAAATTTCGCAAAGTTGGAATATTCACTGATATTGAAATCCCTTCCGTGTTGTTTTGCAAATTCTTTTAGCAAATCGTTCGCCGTGTTATTTGTTTTGTCGATGAACACAAAAGCGTTTTCCATTTTCAAATATGCATCTACAACTTTACCCACTTTGGAATATCCACTTGCAACCTCTTTGTTTTCCGTAAAATAAAAGCCATCGCCTTGTGATGCAAACATTGTCACTCCGCTTCTGATTTTACTCTTGTCAAACACGGTAAAATCTGCTTTCGTTCCGTGATATGCCTTAATGGTATATCCTTCGTTCTTTGCCGCTTTGTCAACGATCCTCTGCGCAGTTTTTATATCTCCGCGTTCAACGGCAGAAAGGTAGTTTTGGTCGGCTTTAGGATTACTTGCAGAAAGGGGGAATTTCGTTGTTTCTCCATTAGAAAAGACATCATCCTGAGATGATGTCTTAACAGGTGCTATGTCATTTGCTTGAGTTTCTTTAGCAGTTCCGCTTCGCTGAGTCCCTTGTCGATCAGTTCCTTGATTTCCTTGGCTTTCGCTTCCGCTGCTTCGTGTCCCTGATTGATTCGAATATCCGCCAGTATACGGGTAATCTCGTCGATTAAAGTACGAGACATTTTCTTCTCCAAAAATTTCCGGCAGAGCATCCAGCGTTCCAGAATTTGCGTGCCCATAAACATCCTCCTTATAATCATCAACAATTTCGCCAATGTCAGAATGTATTCTAACGACTCTTGTTATCTCAATGTTTTCCTCTCTTGTTCCCTTAACAAAAACGAATACGTTGTTGGGCAAATTATCGAGGTCATCTGTAACCTCAAAAACAGTCTCTTTAAATACTGTTTTTCGAGCTTTTCTAAAATCATCTTTATTCGATGCTTTTGAATACAAATGATCCATCTCATTCAGTGTCATCGCTCCTGAATCAGTTGCCCACTTAAATTTATTATAAAACTCCCGTTCACGTTTGTCAAGAGCTTTTTGATTATTTGCTTGATTATTAGACAGAGAATATTTCGCCGTTCCGATCTCATTCTTTTTTGCAAGATCTTCGCCGCTCTCCTTTGCCTTGGCATTCTCACGAATGGCATCTTCAAAGAGGTTCTTGGCGATCTCCAGCTCGCGCTTCTCGCGGCTTCCTGCGGTGGCAAGTCTCCACAAGCGTTTGATCTCATCGTAGATCCGCTGGAAGACGTTGCGGTTCTTCTTGTGGAGGCTATTGACAAAGGTCTTGTCGCTGAAGATATATTCACCAACAAGGTCTGCGACAATCTCGGAATCGATGTCGGTGTCCTTCAAGCCCTTGTAGGTTTCCTTGATGGCCTCGGCTCTCCAGTTGTAATCGCCCTTCGACTTGGCGTAGGTGAGAAGAATATCCCTCAGATCACCATACTTGCCCGTCTGCTCGACCGCGTGGGTAAGCTCATGACCGACAATGAAATTCAAGGCTTTCTTGGAGTTGATGTTCACAGCGATGCCGTTCTTCGTCTTCACGCCGTTGACAATGCGCCCCTTCACGCCATAGCCCATTTTGTTGAGCAGTTCGGTGTTGGAGAAATCGATCTGCACACCAGTAGCCGCTTCCCAATTCGCAACAGAGTCAACCATATCGTGCGACTTGTTGGTGTTGTTGAGAAGTCCGCTATCGATCGCTCTCTGAACGGCGGCACGTTGCTTCTTGTCATACTTCGACAGATCCGCTTCAAACTTCTGCCCCTTCCTTGCGATCTCGTTGTAGCTCTCAAGAAGGTAATCATCCGATCGAACGGTTTTTCCGCTCTTGGAGTCAACCTCGGTAAGGCTGTTTTTCACGGACTGGGACAACTGGTTCTTTAGCTTGCCAGTTTGAGAGTTCTTTTTGTTTTGGGAGATCTTTTCCTTGATGCCCTTCAGCTGGGTGCGAAGCTCCTCAAGTCTGTCGGTCTGTTCTCCCGTCATGTCGCTCTTCTTCATCTTGTTGAGCGTGTTGAATTCCGCTTGCAGCTTCTTCTGTTGCTCAACAAGCGCGCCGTCGCTCTTCACGGAATCGCTGTAAGCCGTGTAGGAATCGCCGCCAAGCACCTCCTCGATGGTGTCGGTGGTAATGTAGCCCTTCTGAAGGCTCTCCATGACTTCGTTGTAGATCTCGTTCTTTTCCTTTTTGGTCAGCTTGTCTCCGTTCTCCTCGCTCTTTGCGATGGTGTCATTGTACACCTTGTCGAACACCTTCTGTTCGTTTGCGGTCAAGCCGGTGGTGTAGTCTCTCTTGGTAGATACAGATCCCGAAAGTTTGGGAACCGATCCAAAAGCACCAAACACAGAACCACCGAAGAAGGAAGAAACATAATCATCAAGAGCTTCCTGCGATGCGAAAACTTCCATCCACGTCTTTTCGCTTTCGTAGGAAAGTTTTTTGCCAAGCTTCCCTGCAACTTCCTCTAAGAATTCCTCAAAACCTTCCCCTGCGACATCCATACCAACCTTCAAAGCGGTTCTGATTGCGCTGTTGGAAACCTTCGTTGCAAGAGCCTTCTGCAAGGAACTCGGCACAGAAACGCCGCCGAGCTTAATAGCTCCAAGTTTATCCAGAAGTGCGGCTGCCGCACCTGCAACAAGTCCGCTGAAAGCAGCCTCGTTCATCGTTGCTTCCCCTTGAGTAAGAGCGCTCTCTACCTCCCCTCCAGCGGCAACGGCACCGGTCAGGATTTTTCCGGCAATGCCCGGGTGAGCGCCCGACATTACATAGGTTCCAAGCATCTCACCGCCCGATTGCGCCAAAGAGTCGAGAGTATTACCCGACACAGATGCGCTGTCGATGAAGTCTCTCTGAAAATCCTTTTCTGTACCTTCGTAGCCTTGCTTTACAGCCTCTTCATATGCTTTCTCTCTGTCCTTTTTAAGGATTAGATCGTTAATCCAGCCGCCGTTGATTTTGTAGGAAATGTCCGCCGCCTTGTTCTCGTTGATCAGGTCTTTCGCAATAAAATCAGCTGTTTTAGATTCGAGATTGTCCGCACCAAGCCAGCCTGCCACCTTAGCAAAGCCTGTCGCGCCCCAATCGAGAACCTTTTCGGGCGCATTCCAAAGTCCGCGGTAAAAGTTTTTCATAAGATCGCCCGCTGTTGCAACAGATGTCTTATATCCATCTCCGAACCGCCAACCATCGTCAAAGAGAGATCCTCCCTTGAAGATCTGCTGATACCATCTCTTTGCTTCGTCATCAGAGCCGACTACTGGCGCAATGTCGCTATCGTTCAGCTGTTCCTTGCCGGGCAACACACCCGTTCCCAAGATGGGGTTGGCTTTGATTCTTGCCGTTGCAAAATCGTCAGGAGACGTTCCTTTGACATATTCCCTCTCCCATTTCTTTCTCATGGATTCTGTGAATTTATCATATGCCATGTCAAATCCCCCCTTTTAAAGCTCGGCAAGCTCTTGAAGCACATACTCTTTCAGATAATAAGGATAAGAGGCATATGCATATACGCCACCTTTTCCTTCCTTTTTGCCCTTCTTCCATTCGTCTCTTGTAAGCATCTTGTACGTCCGCTTGCTTTCGTCAATGCCCTTCTCATTCAAAAAACGCTCTGCAGCATTCCGCGTAAGAATAGCCGTCTGCTCCGCCTCTGCAATATAGGCGTGCTTCATGACCTTTTGGTAGTCAGAAGATATTTTTGTGTTCGGTGTTCCCGTAGTTACTGTTGTTGGATAATTATCGCCCTCTCCGTCACCAATCCAGTTTTCGCTTGTTTGACCGTTCAGCTGGTTGTAAACGGACATATAGTTGGAGAGGTTCTGCTGTCTGATGGCGGTCTTCTGCTGTGCCAAAGAGGTGAGCAGGCTGGTGTTCTGTGCAGAGAACTGGATGATATACTCCATGCGCTGTTTAAGGGCATCCACGGCGATCTGCGCCAGCACAGAGCTGTTCTGAAGCCTTGCTTGGGTGATCGCCATGTCATAGTCCTTGATCGCTTGCTGGTAGGATGTTCTCGCGGCGGTGATGCGCGTTTGGTACTGGTTGTACATCGCAACCTTGGAGCTTTCCGCATAGCCTGTATTCCGCAAGCCGTTTGCCGCCATCTGCTCGGCGTTTACGCCATAGGGATCGATCTGCTTCTGATAGTCCGCGTATGCCGCGCCCTGCTCCTTGGCGTATTCTTCTCCTGCCTTTTCCTTCTGATTCTCGATCTGCTGGATAGCAAAGTCGGTGTTCTCGTTCTGCACATCCATGAGCCTGTCGGTGATAGAGCCTTCCGTGAAAGTGCCGTCATCGTTCACGCCAAGCAGGCCGAGTGCCTTATCCTGCTCGGCCTTATTGGAAGCTATGATATTGTTAATGTCGGTTTCATGGTCTTGGAGGATGCTTTCCCCCTCGTCCATTACGTGCTTTTCAAACTCATCCTTCGTTGCCATCCGCATCCACCTCCTCAATCATTTCTTCCTCTGCGCCGATGAGCTTATCCGTCTCCACATACTCATAGGAAGCACCGTCCACGTCAATGGCTTCATCGTACACCTCTTCCGTGCCGACCTTCTGAATCTGAAGGCCTTCATCGGAAAACGTGCGGTAAAGGTTCACACCATCGTCTCTCGTCTTATAAAATTCTTTCTTGATTGCCATGTTAACCTCCTGTTATTTCGGGATAATCCTCGATTGCTCGGAATTGAAATGCACTCCAGTTTGTGGCGGCTTGGTATGTTGCCACTCCGTCCGAACCATCCGCGAGTGTCCTCGGCACATAGATATAACCATCCTTTGCACCGCTCGGATTGTAAGTTGAATTTGTTGTACCATGAAAATGATAACAGTTTGAAAATGCGCTTGTGTTCGCAAGGGTACACATCGTAGGTGAGCGCAAGATAACTGCGGTAAGCCTACGGCAATCTGTAAACATATTGGCTACAATGTTCGTAATTACTGGCAAATCAATGGTGAGCAACAAATAGCAATAACGGAACATATACGATGCACCGCTTGTCAAAGACGGAAGAACGATAGATGGAATGATTGAACATCCATTGAAAGCATCTCCCGCTATGCTCTTTACCAACGGCATATTGACATCTGTCAATTTGGTGCAGCCATAAAAAGCATTGGTTGCGATGCTCGTTGCCTTTGGAAGATTGATGGATACCAATGCCGTTGCCCCTCTAAAAGCATACTGTCTAATGGACGTTACATTGCTATACAAAGATGTCAATTTATTTGTCAGCATATCGGCAAGCTCATCACCACCGCTTCCTGCTTCGGGGAGTGTGTTTGCCTTGTCAATGAGCAATTGAAGATTAGCATTGTTGGCTTGGATTCGTTCTAAATTAGCCATTTATTCACCCCCCTGTAATACTTGGATAGTCCTCGATGGCGCGGAAGCGTGACGAAAACGCCGACCAATTTGTTTGATTTTGGTACTGCTCTTTAAGCGCCGCAGGGACATATATGAAGCCAGTGCCTTGTTCGATAGGAGTTGCCGAAAAGACAGAACCCGATACCACCGTGCAAACCGTATTCGTGCGGATGATCAGAGTTGTCAAGGCCGTGCATTGGTAGAACCCGTTTGCGCCGATTGAAGTCAAAGCAGAGAAGTCAGCCTTGACAAGCCCCTTGAATTGTCGCATTCCATTGTAAGGAATTGTGGTCAGCTCGGGGAAGTTCACCGTTGCAAGCTTCGTACACTCATAGAAGGCATACCCATCGATCATTCTCAGAGCAGGAAGGCTCAATTGTGAGATGTTCGTTCCGCTCAAAGCATAAGGGCCGAGCTTGGTAAGATTTGGATTGGAATAGGATGTAATCTCTCTTGTGAGCAACGAAATCGCCACATCGTCGCTTCCCCCGGACACGTTGACATTCACCGAAGCGTAGTTCGTGACATCGAATATGCCGTTCACGGGGATGATCTTTGTTCCGCTCGGCTGAACGAAATCGCTTGGAATCGGTTCGACAGTTATGTTGCGGAAAAAGGCCTTCTCATTGAGCTTGCCTTCATCGAAGGTTTGCTGATATTTAGATGGTGTAATGGTAATATCTTCCCATTCAACAGTAGCGGAGTTGAGCATGGCAGGATAGTAACCCCCCTCATATTCGAGGAAGTCATTATCCCTATCAAGAAGCCGCTCACCAGTAATAACGGGAATTGTTCCCGTCACAAGATTTCCATTCTTGTCGACAAACTTATTCCCTTCAATCACATTGTCTGCCGTTGCGGTCACACCGCTCACATCGTGGTAGCCATCGGGGATCGTTGCTTCACCACCGCCTGCTGCCTTTCTATCAAGAATGGATTGAAGCTCTTCGATCAATGCTTCCTGCGCGGTCAGCACCTCGTCGAGATTTTCGCTTGCCGATCCTCCATCCTCCGCATCAGGCAGAGCATTCACCATGTCAAGGATGTCTTGGAGTTCGGTATTGTTGGCTTGGAGTTGTTCAGTATTCGTCATTTAATCACCTCCTCGTCATCCGCAAATATCGGGGTAGTCCTCGATGGCTCTGAATTGGCTGGCGTAATTTACCCAGTTGGTTGCCGTTTTATATGTTTCAATCAGAGCCGCAGGGACATAGATATAACCAGTTCCGTTTGCGATTGCAGAGCCTTGGAATCCATTCGTGGCAACCGCAAGAGTACAAATTGAATCCGACTTTCGCAGAATCAATGCCACCAATGACTCGCAGTATGCAAATGCGGCTTGATTTATTTTGCTGGCTACACCAAAATCTGCTTTCGCTAAGCTACCACAACTATAGAAGACATTTTGTGCTAAGCCTGTAGCCACGGGGAAGTTAACTGTTTTAACGGCACTATTATAGAAAGCGTAAGTTCCCAAAGAAGTTACCTTCGGCGCATTGAAACTCGTCATAGCCGTGCAATAGTAGAATGCATACGTTCCAATGCTTGTTGCTTCGGGAAGGTTTACGGTTTTCAGTTTAGACCAACCACGGCAACCATAAGCAATGATCGATTTGACATTGCTGTTGATAGACTTAACCGATCCGTCAAGAGCCGCATCGAGCTGATTTTCTGTCGGTACGTTGACGTTGACAAACTGATACGTCTCGACCACATAGGGGCCGTTGGCCGTGATCTCAAGCGTTCCGCTGACCTCCACGTATCCATCTGGAGGAGGAACGTCCACATTAACGGAAGCGTATCCCGTGACATCGTGTGTTCCGTTGTCCTCGATCTTCTTCGTTCCGCTCGGAATGATATACTCATCGGGGATAGGTTCCACCGTAACCGCACCGATGAAGGAACCGTTAACATTACCAAAAGATTGCCTATCCTTGGAAGGAGTCACCAAAAGCTGGTCATAATCGACCGTGACACTTCCATTGCCGCTGTGGTATCCTTCGGGGATCTGATACCGTGTCTTGCTTGGAGCAAGAACAATGGTTACATCCTCCGCCTGCGGCATCGTTCCCTCTTCAAGCTCTCCGTTTGCACCGATGAAGGTTTCTCCCATTAGAACATGGTCAGCGTTTGCCGTAAGGCCTGAGGTGTCTACTGTTCCGCCTGCCGCCTTGCCGTTCAATGCGGTCTTGATGTCGGAAATCAATTCCCTCTGTTCGGCCAGCACCTCGTCGAGATTTTCAACGCCGCCAGTACCCGACACATAGATGTCCTTATCGCAATACTTGCCTGCGGTCATTAAGCGCAGGGTGTCACCGCTCTCAACGTAGAATCCGTGGAATTGATCACTCATACGCCTTCAGCCTCCCCGTTATAGATTGGCAGAGCGGCAATGACATCCTCAAGGAAGGATGCCTTGTCCGCTTCCGTGAAGTAGTCCACGCCGACAACGGGAGTCTTGCCGTTAGATCCGTTCGTCACCGTGAAGGTTGATCGGGTTCCGTCCGTCAGCACAATGCTGTAGGTGTCAACCTTCCCCGTGGTGGAGGTGAGGTGGATATTGTCGATGCCGACTCCGTCGACACCATCCACCCCGTCCTTTCCTGCGGTTCCCGTTGCTCCCTTATCGCCCTTATCGCCTTTGTCACCCTTATCGCCCTTATCGCCATGCCGCACCACTTGGCTTTGTGTGCCGCTGGCATCAGACACGCTGATCCGCACACCCTCCGTGGTAGTGGTCAAGGAGACGATGGGAGACGAAGGGATTTTTGCCTCGATTTCTTTTCTGTCTTGGTCTGTAAGAAATGTATTCTTCATGTCATCACTCCTTCTTCTCCATCGTCAGCTTGCCGTCCTCAACGTAGATCTTGTAAGCCTGATCGGTGTTCTGATCCTTCAGCGTGATCTCGCGCTCTGCATTAGGCACAGGAATAGGTGCAGTGCTTCCGCCGCCGACATAGGAAACGGTGCCTGCGCGCTTGATATAGCCGCCAATGAAGCACTCCATCGTGATGGACTCAAGGCTGAATCCGCGTAAAGAGGAAAACTTCAGCTGCAGATCCTTAAACTTCTTGCGCTTGATCCTGCTCACGAAGTAGTCCTCAACATCATCCGCTTGCACGATCTGCTCAAAGTCGGAGTCGCTCTCCGTCTTCACCCACACCGCTACGGAACCGAGCGCCTCAACCACGAAGCCCTTCTTGTTGGTTGTCTTCAGCTTGTTGGGCGCGTTGAAGGTGTCCTTTGGCGTTGTCCAGTAGCTTTCAAAGTAGTAGCCATTCCCTTCTCCGTTCGGGAATCGGTCTCCCTCCTTGGGATCTCCGTCAAGAGTGAAGATATATGTCGCATCACCCTTTCTGGTTGCCACATAGAGAACGCCGTCGCGGACGGTTGCGCTCGTCACTTCGCAATCGCCAAAATTCCAATGATACCACTCATATTCGATATGGTTTTCCACCTGATGAACCGCTCTGGAGTCTGCGAGATAGACATCGCCGCCAATGAACACAAGCAGATAGCCTTCCCACTCCGCAAGGATCATGTCCTTGTATTTCTCATTGGCAACCATCTTGCGGTCAACCATCGAGCTTCTGTGTGTGGCAAACTGCTCCGTTGTGATGTCGGTGCTTGCGCTCTCCATTCCGCGTTCGCTGAAGAACACTGTGTCATCATTGAAGTTCACAGCCCTTCCCTTACAGCCGATATCAATGCTGGAATGCGAGGAGGGATACACCTTTCCGTAGCCACCGTCCAATGCAGGCGTGTGGTAGAATACACTGTTGTTCGCCTCGGATGAATCACGAAATACCCAAAGACCGTTGTTTCCGGCCACAATGCTACGAATCGATGCGCCGTCCTCTCCGTCAACGTAATAGTCGAGGTCACTAAAGTAGGAAACGTCCTGCAAGGCACTATGCCAAACGGTGCTTGGATAATCGGAATTTCCGCTCACAAACAGACGATTGTCAAACTCTTGTAATAGTGTGCAATTGGCGATCTGCCTCTTGCGCTTGGTGCTTTCTGCTTCATCCCCAACCCAAAATTTCACCTTGACTTTATCGCCTTTTTTGGGAATTGCATTTCCATATTCCGTTTCTTCTTTGAATGTGATCGTTCCCGCGCCGGCATGGTAATCGTAGTAATCGGCAGAGATCTTGAGGTCATTTATCCAAACCTCCGCGCCTTTTTCCTCGCTATAGTCATCATTATCTCCATTCCCACCATCAAGGACATAATAAGTCTCTCCATCAGCGGTAAAGGTGTTGTAACGCCATCCGGTCAGAAGATTGACGTCCTGATAAACCTCTCCACCGCCGATAGGCTTTCGATTGATCGTTGTGGTGGGTATAAAAGGCTCAACCGCTTTATTTTCTGTCAGGTTAACAAAATTGTCATATCCCAAAGCATACAAATTCCCGGAAAACGAGAACAGCATTCCACCGCCGCCGACACCCCAACCTGTATACGTAGCGGTTGATCCGCTATCGGTTAAGTAGCGCACTTGGCCGTCCTCTTCGACGAAGTAAAGCTTGTCACCGTGCCACATCATAGACCTCACCTCGTCTGAGATATCTACGGTGCTAAACCTTTTCAGCCCGGGACGTGTCTCGATGCAGGAAAGCTTCTTGTAGTTTCTCCAAACGTTCAGGCAATCGGGGGAGCGGTTCAGGCTGCACTCCTCCCCTCGGAGGTCGATGCCTCGGAAGCCTTGGTATTTTCTCGTTACCTTGTCTCCAGTATCTGCCATGGCCGCCTCCTATGTCATACGTTAAAACCGCCGACAATGCTGATCATCGGCGTCTGATTTCTCGCATCCAAGCGCGAAAGCATTGTTTCGTATCTGTCCTTGAATTCCTTGTAATTGCTCGATACGTCCGTTGCAAGAAGGTCTGCCGCGATTCCATACGGCATGATCTCCAGCACGTCCGCCGTCAGCTCAAATTCGTAGTTGTCCTTGGTGTCGCTTGTGATCGCTTCGGGATACACGAACACATCGATCTCCGCCTTGCCGCTCTCCAGCATTCTGAGAAGCGTTCCGTCTCCCCTCGTCTCATAGGAAACGCCCGTGACAAGCTTAACCTGATAGATGGCGTAGCCGCACTCCGCTTCAAGAGCTTCAAAGTCGATCACATCCCCTTCGGACACGTTCATCTCGATGAACTTGGGGATCTTCTTTATACGGCAGATTTCAAACATGATCTGATTGATCACGTCATTCATCTTGTCTGCAATATCATCGTCTGCGGTAAATGTGCCTTCCGTGGGATCGTATTCCTCGATCATCACCAGCACCTTCCTCTTCAATTCTTTTAAGGTCATGCTGACTCCTTTCTTGCAATAAAACGGGCAACCATGCGATTGCCCGTTTCCTTATTGTTCCGCGCCTTTTTCTGCGGCAAGATACCGCTCAAGGAAGAAGATGCGGCCTTTGATCTTGTCGGCCTCTTTGCGCCCTGCATCCGCTCCTGCGGTGTAGCCCGTAATGGATGCGATCACAACCATCACGGCTGAATAGATGATGTCGAAAATGGCAGAGGCATCGTCAAGCCCCTTCCAATAGCCGCTGAACATCGTCACAACCGCCGCAAGCACAAACATGAAGAGCGGACGCGTCATGATCGACACCGTTGCCGCGCTCATGCCGTCTCTGCCGACATCGTTGATATTCATCTTGTTGACTCCGCATAGGATGACCATGGGATTGATCGGCTTGAGATAGCGCGTGGCGTTTGCCTTCTTGATATACCACGCTTCCTTTCGATGAAGCTCACCCTTTTTCACAAGCTCGTCAAGCTCGTCATTCGACAGCCGCTTGTACTTGCTCTCATACTCATCAAGCGTGAGCATCGTGTGGTTGAAAATGTAAAACGAGCGGATATCCTCACGCTCCTGCTCCACTTGGCGTTTGCAGTAGGCAATGAAGTCATCCGACTTGTTCTTTCGCACTTCCCCCGACATCTTCTGCCACCTCTCAACGTTGGCGATGTATGCAGGGGATAGGAGCTTCTCGTTCTTTTCGCCGTACTTCACGAAGCACACATAGCACACCATCGTGGTGAGCATATTCGTGAACAGCTCCACGAAGAAGTCCGCTGTGAACGGATTCTGCAGATCTGCCTTAAACAGCCTCGATGTTACTGCGACAATGATGTTTAAGAGAAGGATCAAGAACGGCAGAGCATCCTTCACGAATGCCGTGATCGCTTGTACCGCCTTGTTCTTCTCACTTGCGATATGTTCGTATTTGTTCAGAAGGTCGCTCATTCATTCACGTCCTCTCCCATGCTTGATAAAGCCTCGGAGACAACGTAACACCCTCTACCAAGCAGAATAAAGATCAGCACCGAACTCCAGTAGTGGGAGAACTTCACCACGAACGAGCTGATGAAATCCACACCGATGAAGATGGCAAGCCACCATACAACGGGGAATACGGAGAGGAGCAAAGCCCTCTTGATGGACTTCGGCCTCTGCAACAGCCATTCCTTGAACTTCTTCCCTACAAAGTAAAGGAGCAGTGCGATTGCGATGTATCCCATCGCCGTGATGCACTTGCCTACGCTATCCTTCGTGTAGGGGATGATGTCTCCGAAGAAGATCAAAGGAAGAAGGTACTGAATGAGAAAGCCGACAAACTGAAACAGCGTTGCAAGCTTTTTCATACTATCACCCCAAATCCATGTAGTCCTCGTTCAGCATCTCGTCCAGCGTGGGCGTTGCCGGTGCAGAGGCCTCCTTCTCAGCGATCTCCTTATTGATGGCCTCCTGCGCCTGCTCCACAAATTCGCTGATGCTTCCCTCATACTTCTTCACGTTTGCGAGGATGTTGAGGATCTCTGCCTTGGCAGACTCGGAGATCTTACAGTTGGTCATAAACAGCGTGAGGATCGCGTACAGCTTCTGCTCGTTCTCCTCGGTGTTCTTCAGGGCTTCCTCATACCGTTTCATTACTGCGGAAACCTCTTTGTGGTTATCGTTATAGGACTTGCGAAGCTCCTTCTCCATATCCTTAATAGCGGCGGCTACCGTCTCGTTGTCCGCCTTGTTGCGGACGAGGGATGCAATGCCGTCAAACTTGGACTTCACCGTTCCAACGGTGGTGAGAATGGTGACGAGAGCGGCTCCGATCATCGTCCACGTTGCGGAGTCGGTGATCTTCTCCTTGAAGGTCTCCCAGTAGTCGCTGTCATCCTCAACGGGAGCGGTGTCCTCTGCAGGCTCGGTTACCTCTTCGGTCACTTCCTCTGTGGGAGCGGTTACCTCGTCAACCACCTCGGCAGCAGGTGCATCCTCCGCGAAGCAAGGCGTGATCAGAGCGAGCGCACAAAGCGCACATACAAACAAAAAAATTCTTTTCATTGCAATGATTCCTTTCACATAGTTTCATCGATCTTGGCGTTAAGCTCTTTGATGACCATCTTCATTCTGCGGATCTCTTTTCTCAAGAGAGCGATCTCGGGGATCAGCTCATAGCCTCCTCCGTTCTCTCTCACCACGAAAGGCTCAAGTCTCCAAGTCTTCAGAGTCACGCCCTTTGCAACAAGGTCAAGCTTGATCTCAATGACTCCAGCCCTCTCGCAATACTCCGTGATATCCAGCTTGTTATCCTTCGCCACGCGCCGCTTTGCAACGCTTCCGTCCGTGATCGTCGCCTGCAGCTCTCCGAGCTTGTATTCGTCCGACTCAAATGTGAGGATGGTCTTCTTCCCTGCCATGAACCGCTCCTTGATGCCAACGAACTCGTTCGCACCAAGCAATACCTTGTGTTCCTTCATCAGGCTACCTCCTCCCACCGCTGACGGATCACGCCGTCAACCTCTTCGTATACGGCGCGGTATTCCTTGCCGTCCTGCGGCTTCTCAGCCTCCTCAAGAGGCAAAAATCCGTGCTTCTCAAGCTCTTCCTGAGTGCTTGCAAAATACACCTCAAGCTCACCATCATCGAGCCTGTAACCTTTGATTCTTTCTGCCATGATGCTCCTCCTCGTCAGTAGCTCTCGACCACAACGTAGTCCATATCTTTTGTCAGGTAGAAGTTCTTGTTGACACCCGGCGAAACCATCTCCACGCCCGTGTCACCGTTGAAATACTGGAAAAAGATGCGGATGGAGTAGTCGGACATTTTGTTGCATACGCGGAGCTGTTCTCTATCGATACGGTTGGTTCCGTCACGGAAGAAATGCACGGTATTGAACACCGCCTTGGTTTCCCCCGTCACCTGCATGGGATCAACATCCAGCCTCTGATGTCCGCTATACCTCGCTCCATTCTCACGATAGACACGGACGATAAAGTAAAGCTCCAGCTTGGAGAAGTCAGGTGCATCCACTCCGTTCAACACCAGCACGGGGATCGTCTCATGTGTGAGCTTCTCGATATCGGGAATCGCATTCGCCTTCAGAGACTCCAACCACGCTTTCTCATCGCCTTTGAATCCGTTCTCAACAGCAATCTCATAGGCGGATTTACCGCGCACCACGGTAGGATTCAGAACCGCTCCCGCAAGTACATTACCCATTGCTTACTCCTTTCTCCACCGCTTCGGGGAATAGTCTGAAGATCTTCGCTCCATCCTCGTCATATCCGATGATGGTCTGTGTGCTGCCGTTGGACACAAGCTCCACTTCGTACCAGTAGTCCGTGGGCTTGCTGATGACCTTGCCGATCTTGGTTTTATCTGCCTCAAGATACACCTGAACCTCGGCCTTAGACACTTTAACCTCGACTTCCACGTTCAGCACAACGTCACCGCAGTTCTTCTTGCGGCACACCTTGAACCGAACGATGTCACCGACAGCAAAAGTGTACGAACCTCCATCTTGGTTCTTTGCGGTCACGGGAATCAAGCCCGAATCTCCGCGCGTTACATAGATGGAACCGTCCTCGTTTACCTTAAACATGATCCACCCCCAAGTCCTTGATGCACGTCAGATCCTCGATGGCTTCCTCGATGGAAGCAAAGCCTTCCACGGGCTTGATGTAGCCTCTGCCGTTCTCCTCAAACAGAAGGATGTCTCCCTCCTTGAGATAGATCGTAGTGGTATATACGCTCTCATATCCCTCTCCCTTGACCTTGGTCACGGAGTGAAACATCAAGTCCACCAGCTTCTGCTCTACGTTCTCATTCTTATACTGAAAAGACGTCTTCTTGTCCACACGAATGCCGGGATACAAGTCAACGCTCGGCTTTCTGATAAAATTCTGCATATTATCTCTCCTTATCCCAAAAAAGGGGGAGCAACAAATCGTAATGTCGCTCCCCCTCGGCGTTATGCGCTGTGCATCCCTTGTGTAGGGCTGTTTACGCTGTTATCAGGATGCCTTCACGGGCACCTTGATAACCTGAATGCGCTTGTTATCGATCACCTTTGCGCCGAAGGTGTCAAGGCCGCGAACCATGTCCTTGAAGTACTTCTCAACGCGCATAGCCTCAACCTCGTTGATCTGACCAGCAAAGGCGATGGCCTTCTTGCCGCGAACGTCGCAGTAAGCGTAGGTGGTGTCCTTTGCAAGGTTGTTGGACATAACCACCTCAAAGTCATCGTACACGCCAACGATGCCCTTCTTGATGTACTCAGGGTTATTGGTGGACAGGGTGATCAGGTGGTTCTTGAACACGTTGTACACCGCAGGAGTGATCTCGATCACGCCCTCCTCGTCAAAGTTGCGCTCACGGAGAGCAACAATGGCGTTGTCAATGGCGGTCTTAACAGCCTCGGCGGTCAGAGCGGTTGCGGTGGTGGCGTTGGTTGCGCTCTTGATCAAGCTGGCAACGTAGGAGTCACGCTTCACAGCAAGACCGTGAACGGCCTTCTCCTGATACTTTTCTCTGAGACCGGGAACGCTCTGCGCCTGATCGATGTCATCAACGTAGAACGCGAAGTAGTTCGCCTGATCGATCACAAGATCCTGACCGACATCGGACATCTCCTCGACCTCGATGCCTGCGGAGGTGTACGCCTTGATGGTAGGCTCACCCACACCGAGGATCTTAACGGTTCTTGCCTGCTTCACATCGCCTTCATAGTCGCGGAGACAGTTGTCAACGAGCTTGCACTTCAGCTCAAGATCATCCTGAATCTTCTTGCTCCAAATAGTCTGAATAAAATTGGTTACTGCCATAATGTTTTACCTTCCTTTCATAGGTCGGAAGCATTACCATTTCAGCATAGAAGCCTCGACAGCCTTGTAAAGGGCAGGATTTTTGTCGAAGTCCGCCTTCGTGAATTTAAGGGCTTCGTCTCGCGTGTAGAAATCCTTTACGGTGCCATCATCGCTTGTGCTATTCTTCATGCTTCCCATAGTTTTGAATTCTTTTTTGGGTTGTGTTTTTGCATAGGTTTCATAAACCTTGGTGATGGGCGTGTCGGGATTGAACATCTTCTGAAATTCCTTGAACTCCGCGCTGTTGTAGACATCCTCGGTGACTCCCAGCTTGGACAGCTCTCTGCCTCTCTCGGCATTCTGTCTGTGTTCCGCAAGTGCCTTGAACACCGCCTTTTCTCTTGCGGTCATGTTGTCTGCGCCGATCTCTGCGAGGCGGTCGACCTCGTCAACCACATCGTCATATCCGGCACGGATGATCTCGTCAGCATCGTGTCTTGCAAGAGTCTCAAGATCCTGCGCCGAATACTCGGCCTTCTTGGGGATCTGAATACCCTTCTGCGCGTAGAATTCCTTGAAAGTGTTCGTAACCTCGTCAACGCTGTCCTTGCCCGTTCCTGCCTTCAAAGTCTCCACAAGGTCACCGTACTTGCGGTCATACTCCTTGCGGATCTTTGCCTCACGCCTGGCAAGCTTTTTCCCCAGTACCTCGTCCAGCTTCGCATTGAACTCCGCTTCCGTGTACTTGGGCGTTTCTTCTGTGGTCTGCTCCACGTTTTCAGCAACCTCTTCGGTCACAAGGTTTTCGTTCTCGTTCATAAAAGAACCCCCTTCCTACTTTTTGATCGGTGCTTGCTCCACCTTTATTCCATACAGTTTAGGCTCTTAAATGCTTGGAGCTGGATATAAGAAAAGGCACCCTTAAAGAGTGCCTTATTCTACGTTGGTTTCTCCCTCCGAAAGGGCGTTCTGTTCCGCTTGGATCTGCTCTGCAGCTGATACAATCTGATCGGCTTGCCCATCGGGATCTTCCATGAGGAACTGCATCGCGTTCTGCTGCATCATCTGTGCCTGCGCCTCCATCATGGCAATCCTTCTCTGCTCTTCGCGGATATGCTCGATGGCCTCCATGATCTTCATCTTAGGAGCCACGGAATCATCGTCAAGCACCTCGGCATAGGTGGCAAGCTCGCTCACTCTATTTGCCGTAAAGAAGCCGTTCGTCAGAAGGTTCTCGATGGTCTGCTCTTGTGCGAACTTGTCATACACTCCCTTGGGCGTGATGTCGATCTTGACGGCCGCCTGAAGCTCCTTCAACGCGCTCTGAGGCACTTTCACAAGCTGGATGGTTTCCTCTCCCGTATTGGGATCTGTCACCTTCTCCTCAAGCTCTACGCCGTCCACAGCGTGAACGATCAGGTATTCCAGCCAAATCCGTGCAAGATCCTCGATCAGGTTCTTGTAGGACTCCTTCTGCTCGGTCATGGGAGCTTGGGATGCCTGCTGTACCGCGAGGATTGCTCTACCGGATGCGGCTTCGGGATTGACTTGTCCTGTTGCCGTGTCACCGGCTCCTGCGAGATCTCTCGTTGTCTGAATCAAGCTCTCTTGAAGCTCCTTGACATCGGGAGACATCTGCGACGGAGGAATCGTGCCAACAATCTTGTGAACGTCATCGACAGGCGTTCCGTTGGTTCGGATCGTGCCTCCCACGGTGTTGAGCGCTTGAGGATTGGAGACCTTGCTGACATCAACCACCTTCTGCGGATATGCCTGGTACTTGACCGTCAGCACCCGTCTCACCTCGGTGCGGTTGACCTCGATCTGATTGGGGATCAGGTATCTGACCTCACCCTCACCTCTTGCGCTTCCCTCTTTCTCCTCCCAGTTGAAGTGAGCAACGGGATAGATGGAAAGCCCGGTATCGACATCCTCGCAGATGTCCACCCATCTTGTTGCTACGGAGTAGCGCACGGTGCCGTCCTTCTTGTACATCTTGTACACGATCGTCACCATGTTGTCCAGCTCGATCTGCGCCGCCTCTCCGCTCTCCTCAAAGGTATCTGTGTCGCCGATGATGTAGGACACCTTGTCCTCACTCATGCCGCGTTTGAGAGCCTCCTCGATGGCATTGGATACCGGCATCCGCTTGCGGATCAGGATATAGGGCTGTGCTTGGATGTCATCGTCATTCTCGTTGCCGTAGTAGATGTCATTCTTCTTCACGATCTCGTTGATCGGAAGCATCTTCTCGGTGTCGAAATTAACGTAGAAGATGCCCTCGTCATTGATGGCGGCATCCTTCGTGACTCTCCGCCCCTTGAAGTCCATCTTGTCCTTCTCCCACACTCTTGCGGCGTAGCCGTTCAGAAGATCACAGTATCTCTCCGCCTCCTTGCGGAATTCGCTGTTCTTGTAGTTCTGCGAAGAGTAGTTGATGGCGTATAGGTTGTCATGGATGACCGACACCTTGTACTTGACGATGGGCTTGATGAAGTTCTTCTGCACGGGCTCTACATCGCCCAGCTTCGCGCCTTCCCACTGGTTTCCATTGAAAAAGCGGTAATTTCGGTTCGTATCGGTGTAGATGCCGACTCTCCGATGGTAGTTGCGCCCCTTCTCATACAGTGTCCAAATCGGTGTCTCTTTGATTTCGTTCAGATCCATTCACTTACCCCCTTGGAATATCTTCCTGCCCCTTACCGGTCCCGTCATACGCCTCAATGTTCCGCGCGATGGCATCAAACCTCTCTTGCTCTGCTTCTGCCTTCTTCCTGTCCTGCGCCTCTCTGATCGCCTTCATGGGATTCAGGGAAGGCGTTTCAATCGTCTCACCCTTGGTCACGGTCTGCCCGACCTTTGCGCCAATGATGAAACAAGCGACATTCACCGCTCCCATAACAAGCAATAATAATACTTCCATAAGCCCTCCTAAATGACAACGATCTCTTCACCGTAATCGTTGTGTGTCTGTAGCATCTTCTCGATGTTAAAGTGTGTCTGCGGATTGATGATGATAGGCTCGTTCACGAACACCACTTGCTCACGGATATGGTGGGCAATAGCCAATCCCATGGTTTGGTCATCGTGGCCGCCTTCAGGAGCCTCTATGCGCCCCTTCTCGTTGCGGATGATGGTCAGAAGCTCCTCAAGTGTATCCTTGTCATTGATGGTGTCACAATGCTCTCTGACGATCTCTATCAGCCTTGCGAGGATCGTAGGCCTTGTGAGGCTCGTTGTCTTGAAGCCGAACCGCTTCTCTGTCTTCCCGGTGTAGGTGTCTTGCGCCTCTCTTGTGTATTGCTTCATGTATCCGAGGCGTTGAAGCTCCATGATCGGATAAGAGCTGAAGTTTGCCTCTATGCCGATCAAGGCATCGCCGTAATACTTGCCGAGGCAATACACTTGCTTCGCATACTGATCTTCGTCAAACTGGTGCTTGAGCGTTGCTACCTGAATGCCCGTCCTTGCATCGAGAACGTGAGCGGTGAAGAAGTCAGATCCCTCTCCGCTGGTATCGCCGCCGATACAGTACTCCGTGAAGGCTGGATGATTGGGAAGCTGGTAGATCCTGATGTATCCGTCTCTGTCATTCACCCATTGAATATTGCTGATCCTGAGTCCATCGTAGTCATAGCGGAAGTAGCCCGTCTTGATGGGCTTGGGGATCTCGTCCAGCCGCTTCTGAATGGCTCTCGCATCGAACACGGTCTTGCCGAGGATGCCCCACTTGCCGAGACAGTAGACTTCGTATGTATACTCGTCAATGTGCTTCAGATCCTCAAGGGCTTTGCGGTCATCCTCCGTGAGGAACTTGTTGTCCTTGTAGGTAGTCCAGCATACTGTAGCAAGCCCGGAATCGATGAAGTGCTTCTTGATCCAATGCTGAATGTTGATGGGGTTGAAGGATAGCACCATCTGCTTCTTCGACTTGCCGCCACGGAGACGAACCTTGAGCTGGTTCACGTCAGCCTCCTGCATCTCTGTGGCCTCTTCGCACCACACCGAGGTAAGCTCACCGCTTGCAAAGGTGATCGACTTGATCTTCTCAACGTCATCAAGACCTGCGAAGACCACCTCGTTCCCCGTCAGCTTGCAGACGATCCTCATGTCGCTCTCATTGATCTTGAAGTGATCCGAGAGCTTCCAGTTGGAGATCACTTGCTTCAGGAGCGGAAACGTGCTTCGTCTGTTCGTGTCACCCGTCTGTCGCACCACAAGCAGATTGCACCGCTTCGGATGGATGAGTCGGTAGATCCACCGCTGTGCTATGAAGTAACTCTTGCCGCTGGAACCGCCGCCGCCGAACACAAGGTATCTGTCCTCGTTATCAAGGAACGGAACGTAGACATCGTTGAATACCTTCTTGGAGATCTTAATGTTTACGTTCATTCATCGTCACTCAATTCTATGTTGATCGTGACCTCACTCTTCACGTCAGCTTCGACCTTCTGCACATATTCACCCATCATCTTGTTGAGCAGATCGATAGCCTTCATTGCCACGTTGGGATCAGGATCTGTAGCGAACTCTGTGAGCCTCTCTGCGCGTCTTGAAGCACTCATGATCTTCGGTGTAGCGATCTGTTCACGAAGCTCTTGTATCCTTGCAACCACCTTGCTATTAGCCATGAGTCTGCTCGCAGCTTCCCACACGGTCTTGTCAGAGGATCGCTGGTTGGGATATGCCGCCCTATATGCATCCGCTTGACTCTTTCCCTCAATGATCCCTTGCACGAATAGCTCTTGTCTTTCGGTCAGCAAAACCATCCCCTCCTCTCTGCACTCTCCTCCTCTGCTGATCTCTTTTACTTTACTCTTTTTATTTGTTTCTTTATTCTTTTTGGTTCTTTTTCTTATTTCTTTTTTCTTTTTCTGCTTTCTTTTTCTCTCGAATAAGAAAAAGCACCCACCGAGCGATGGATGCTTTTCTCTTTATGTTTTGCTATTATAATTATAACACACGAAAACGCGCTTGTGTTGTGTAAGATTGGGTAGTTTTGGGTAAAATTGGGTAAGAAATCACCCGTTCTGCTTCAGATATACGAAATGGATAACCGTTAGGTCATCCATTTCTTTATCGAAATCTCACAAGCATACGTTGGTAACTTTGTTTATTCTGCGAATTTAAATACCGCTCAATAAGTGATATAATTGTTATACAAAACAAAAACATAGGGAGACACATCATGGAAACTGGAGAAATACTTTTTTACCTTTTGATTCTCATTTTGGGATTTGCCATTACGGGCTTATACCACCTTATAATTCCAATGATTTATGCAAGAATTATCACAAAACGCCGTGAGATATTCTCCACGGGAAAGTTGTTTTTGATCTCTTTCTCAAGTAGTATTTTGGGACTCGCGATATCTGTCGCAACCACTTTTGATCTTCTTTCCGGTGCTACCATTTCCTTCCTTTGGATGTGGGTTGGCTTTGCAATCCTGCTGATGAAGAGATCGAACATCGTAGAAGAAGAGCGCAGGAGGATCGAGGAGGAAAAAAGGCGTTTGGAAGAAGAAATGACTGCAAAACGCCGATTCCGTTTTTTTAACTTGTTTCAGTAGTAAAAGGGATGACCACAACGGTCATCCCTTCTCTAATACCTCAAGAATCGTCTGTATCGCCTTTTGTCATCTACCCCACCAACTACCCTCGTTTTAGCGGAACGCCTCTCACACAAAGGATTTACCGCCTCTCCGTTGATGTTTGAGCCTCATCAAGCATATGCTGTACCAGCGACATGGCTTGCCTCTTCTTGACCTTAACCCATTCATAGGACTTCTTGAAGCGGAACGCCAGCTCTTTCAAGGTCTGATCCTGAACGTAAAGCTTGTAGATCAGATCGTATTCCAGCGGCGGCAACCGCTCGATCGTCTTGATGATATCCATCCGCTCCTGCTTCAATCTGTCGATCTCCTTCTCGATATCGATGTAGTTACCGATCGCATCCGCTCCCCTGTGGAGGTTTCTCGACGTTTGCACTCTCTCACCAACGGCACCGCCGCCAAGGCCTTCGGCAACCTCAATCCAGCGTTGGTAGTCCTCGATCCTGTTCACCAGCATCGTGTCGATCTTCCTGATCCGCTCCAAGTAACGTGTAGCCTCCATGTCAAGCCTCCCCATACCGCCAGCGGTAGCCCTTGAACATAGCTTCCTCACGGCAAGCCTTCTGAATGTACTTGGGCTGTGTGTCCATGTAGATCGATGCCTTCGTGGTGTTGTCGAACTTCTTCAGTACCTCTCCGTCCTCATCCATCATCAAGACCCTGCGCTTGCCCTTTCCATCGTTGCGGTGGTTGTAGCAAGTCCAGCTACAGTAGAACTTCTCACAAACAACGAATACGTGCAACGCCGCCGGGCAGAAGATCTTCTTGCACTTTGCGCACTCTACTTCTCTAATACCGTACATCATCCCACCTCCTTGTTGCCGGATCTCGCAATCGCCGCCTCAAAGAAATCGTCTGTGTCAAAGGAACCGCTGTCACTCTTGTCGGCGTTGTCGGGCTTGGAGCGGAACCGCTCCCAAGTGATCACCTTCTGCTTCCACGATTGAACAGGCTTGCCTTCGCTGTCATGCCAGTTGGAGGCGGTGAAGTAATCGTAGAACCTCTGAGGATCAACCTTGTCCCCTCTCTCCTTGCAATAAGCCTTCACCTCTTCAAGTGTGGGGGGAGCAAAACGCTTGCGCTTTTGCGACACATCTACAATATCTTGATCTTTCTTTAACTCTTTATCTTTATCTATCTCTGTGTTACATTTTGTTACATCGGTGTTACATTGTAACAACTGTTGGTTTCTGCGGCAGTTTCTTACCCTTTCCGCAGAAGCCGATTCGCTTCCGATCAGGCGTTGAGTCTCGACCATGTAGATGGTCTGATCGTCAAACATCTCGATCATCTTCAGCTCAATGAATACGCGCATTGCCGAGCGGACAACGTCGATGTTCGTGTTCGTGATCACCGCCAGCATATTCTCGTTGTACGGGATCGTATCGCTGAACCGAAGCTCCCCCTCATGGTCGATACTCTCAAGGAGGAGCTTGAGGTAGAACAGGATGTAGTCCTTGCCGTTCGGCATCTCCTCGATGATCCTCACATCGTGCCGCTTGAAGAAGTCCCTCTTCAACTTGAGCCAGTAATACCTTTTGTTGTCAGCCACGCTTATCACCCTCTTCCACGTATCGCTCCTTGATGCGCCACATATCGCCAAGCTCGTCCACGTCAATGCCGACCTCATGCTTGAGCTTGTATGCGGCGCAAAATTCCGTATCGGCGGCATCCTCTGCCATGTAGAATTCCTGAAGCTCCTCGATCAGAGGCAGGAAAGCCTCCTGAAACCGCAACAGCCTCTTCTTGCCGAAGCCAAGATGCTCATGCACCACCCACAAGGTGATCGCTTGAAGATTGCGAGAGAGCTTCTTGACGTTTTCCGCCGTTTGTCGGTTCACCTCGTCCTGCAAGGCCTTCCGTAGCTTGTTGGGGATCTCAACAGGAAGATGCGCTCTCATAGCCCGTCACCTCTTCCGCATCTTCCCTCAAACGATAGCACTTGATATAGCACGTTTCCCCGTATCTGTTGACCACGGGAACACTCTTGCTGATGATGTCAAATCCTTGCCTTCTCAAGTCGGCGATTCTGCTGGCAAGGCGCATCACGCCAAGCTCACTCAACGCCTCAAGCTGCGTGATGCTTCCAACCTCGATCATATAGTCAAGCACTCTCTGTGCCTGTGTAGGATTGCTATTGCTCATGTTTTCACAACCTCCCCGTCGATCCGATGCCGCCTCGGTCACTATTGCCAAGCGTTGCAACCTCGACCAGCTTGACATTCGGCTGATGTTTGATTATTCTGAATTGACAAATTCTCTCGTTCCTCGGAATCACCGTGTCCCGAACGGCATGAGCGAGGAAATGCCACTCGTCATTATCGCCCTTGTAGGACTCGTCAATGATGCCAATGCTGTTTGCGAGGAGAACGCCGTATTTCTTGAACGTGCTGGATCTCGGAGCGACCAACGCCTCGTATCCGCGCGGAAGCTCCATAGCAACGCCCAGCGGAATCATCTTGTATTCTCCTGCTTTCATCGTCACGTCATCTGCCGCGCGAAGGTCAATCCAATCGCCCACGGCAATGCCTCCGATCTTCTCAATGTCTCGGAGATATTTAATCTTGATCTTCATTTTCATATTTCTCCATCAAATTAAATCCTGCTTCCCATTCCCTGTACAGACACATGAAATCTTCAAGCCTCATGGTCACAAGGATGTCAGCATTGTTTTTCTTGTGGAATACGGCAGGAAGGCAATTTTGCCCTCCTGCTTCCGCATCCCGTACAGCCTGTGAAATCCATTCGTAAAGGCGCATTGTTTCTTGGTGCTTGGCTTCAATGTGAAGTCCCGGCAATCCGACCACATCCGAAGCATCGCCCGTGTTGCCGCAATATTGCGCCGTTCTTCGTGCTTGATCATAGCCGAATTCACGAAACTTTGAAGCAAGCAATCTCTCAAAACGTGCGCCCTTTTGTTTACTGTTCACCGCCATTGGCATCACCTTCCGTGTATTTCTTTTTGAGTTCGGAAAGGGCAAAGTGAACGCTACTATCTACATAGCCTTTTATTCCTCGCTCATCTGTTATCGTAAGACATTGATTTTTGATTAGGGCTTCAATCTCCTCAAAAATCTCCCCTCGCAATCTCTTGCTTGGTTTCGGCTCTTTCTTCAAGCACCGCTTGGAGATTGTAGTATAACCGCTCAACCTCGCTCCTCGGTGCGACATCGGCGGTGGGGGGGCGTTATCAATCGCAAACTTAACCGCCTTTGCATTTATGGTATACTTCCCATCACCAATTCCCATTGGATAAATCCTTTTCAACAGCGCATCCGCATCAATAAATCGTGGCATATCATTCTCCTTTCTTCCACAATCGGAATACCCGTCATAGTAGTCTTTCGTGCCAATCAAACAATCAAGAGCCTTCTTTTGGGATAGGCAGCAAACATAGTGGATTCCATTCTCCGAAACAACCGCTCTGCTATTAAGGCAAACATCGCATCTGTTATCCGAAGCCGTAAATTCTGCCATATCACTCACCGCCTTTCCCGAATACCGCTTCAATATCGGCTTTTGGCATTTCTTCATAAAGTTCTTTTATCTTGCTTCGTATATATTCTTCTCCACGCTTAATTTGTTCTTCCGTTGCAAACCTGTCCAAAAGAATAAGTGCGGAAGATAAAGCAAGGTCATTCTCGTTGAAAAGTTTTAACCAAAATTCTTTTCTTGTCATTCCGCACCGCCTTTCATCTCCGCTCCGCAATTGGGGCAGAATGGATATAGTGATTTATTTGCTTTCGCATTCCTCACAACTTCTGCTTTTATAGGCTCAACATCCACATCCCAATACGCATATCCTATCAAATCATCGGGGCGTGTAATGTATTCCCGTGAAATAGTCGGATTGAATGGATAATCTTTTTTGCACTCGGAACAATGAGCCGTTGCATAAACGGTCAAATCTCCATAATCATCGAAAAAATGCTTTACTTCAAATTCCCACTCCCCCTCACTCTGCTTGCGGTAGTTTGCGTTGTAAAAGGCTTTGGCGGCTTTCTCGGCAATAATTTCTGTCTTTCCTTCCATGCAAAAATCAAGCCTATCAAATTCGATTGCAGAGCCAATAATTTTTGCCATCTCCTCAATCTGCTTTTCCACGCTCATTCACACCCCCCACAACATCCATGTTCAATGTTTGTGTTTACGATGTCCGTTATGATCGTTTCAAGGTGTTTCAGTTCTTTGGGCAAATTCACAGACCATTCTCCCTCATATCTATTCCAATCCTCGTCAAAACCACCTCCTGAACAAAGGCAATGGTTAAGCCTCACGATTTCCCCATCAATCCGCAGAACAAGCGTTTCGCTGCACAGATTTGGATATTCTCCGTCATATGATACAAACTCAACTTTCTGCTTTTCCATCGGTTGCCCTCTCAATCTTTCCGCATTCTTCGACTCTATGGAATTTGTTTGCAAAATCAATCAGCTTTTCAAGCTCCATCTTTGTTTCGTTGCTTGCATTTGTACTGTTCAGCCCAGCCTTTACAAGGTGGTATGCAATTTGAATCAATTGCCTATCGTCAAAGTTGGCTTTCAAGCTACCGCACCAAAGAGGCAATGTAGAATAGTCAAGGTCTGCCTCCGAAAGGTCTGCCCTCGAAAGGTTTGCCCTCGAAAGGTCTGCCCCCGAAAGGTTTGCCCTCGAAAGGTCTGCCCTCGAAAGGTCTGCCCCCGAAAGGTTTGCCCCCGAAAGGTTTGCCCTCGAAAGGTCTGCCCTCGAAAGGTCTGCCCTCGAAAGGTCTGCCCCCGAAAGGTCTGCATCCGAAAGGTTTGCCTCCGAAAGGTTTGCCCTCGAAAGGTCTGCCCTCTCACCACCTTCTTTATTTTCCAACCAAAGTTTGTGTTTTCTCAATAACACTCCAAGTTCTTCTCGCGTGATCACTTTTCTTTTCATTGTTTGCTCCTTTCTCAAAACGGAAGGTCATCATCGGTTGCAAGCTCTTCGTACTTCGGCTCGGCAGCAGGAGCAGGCGTATAGGACGTTGCCGGAGCCGTATACGTTCCGCTCTCGTTCTTGCTGTCAACAAACATAGCCTCGTCTGCGACCACTTCCGTGGCGGTGCGCTTGTTGCCGTTCTGATCCTGCCAGCTTCTCGTTTGGATGCTTCCAACCACACAGATGGACGAGCCCTTCTTGAAATAGCGGCAGATGAATTCAGCGGTCTGTCTCCATGCTTGTACGGTAACGAAGTCCGTCTTCTGCTCTTGGTCTTTCCCGGTCTTGCGATTCACCGCAAGGCTGAAGGAGCAGACGTTCACGCCGCTCGGCGTGGTCTTGAGTTCGGGATCTGCGGTCAATCTACCGCCAAGAATAACTTTGTTCATGTTAAAGTTTGCCATAATAATTCTCCATTCTTTTATTTGCTATGTCGCTATATTCTTTTGATATTTCAAAACCGATACATCTGCGGTTTGTTTTGGAACAAACAACAGCTGTTGTTCCACTTCCCATAAAAGGATCTAAAATAATATCGTTTGGCTTCGACCACGAAATAATGTGATCGCGCACAAGATGTTCTGGGAATTGTGCTGGATGGCATCGTTTTGCGTTGCTATTTTCCGCTGGCATATTCCAAACATTGAATCTTATACCATACTCCGAAAATCTCTTTCCTACGCTGGTAGCCGTTTTTGTACTTCCGTCCCGCTGTCTAATCGTCCCGTGTTTTTTTGTTCCGGCGTATATGTTTTTGCGATCCTTAATTGGATTAAATGTCTTTGGTTTTCCTTTGCTAAAAACAAACATATACTCAAATGTAGAAGCATATCGGCATTTTAGAGTTCCAACAGCAGTAAAAGAAGGTTTTGACCAGATCATAGTATCGTGCAAATTGAATCCAATTTCCTTGAAGAACAACGCTTGCTTGAAGCTCGTTCCGGTTTCGCTTCCTTTAATGGTGGCATCAGCTACAATCCAAACGACCACACCGCCTTGCTTTGTTACTCGGTATAATTCTTTGGCTACAGCCTCAAAATCAAACGTAAATCCGTTGTATGTTCTCAAGTTGTCGTAAGGCGGACTCGTTACCGTGAGGTCTATGCTTTCGTCGGCAAGCATTCTCATTCCGTCTACGCAATCCATGTTGTATATTTGAATCATAGTAAATCCCTCAAGTAATTTGAATTTTTCCAAGATTTAAGTGATTGCACATCTTTTCCGTCAGCGCAATCGGTTTAATGTGGTGCTTCGCGTAGAATTCTTCCTCACCGCCTGAATAGTGGATCATCGTATGCAGGTCGGCGGACAGCGGAACGACTCTCATGCCCACTTGACACATTGTGTTCCGATTCCCACCCATGCCGATTCTGTCAACGTGGTGGATCTGCGCGTTCTTCTTGCCCGTGATGCAACACGTCCTTGTCATCACACAGGCGTACATATACCGCTCGACATCCTCGCATCGATCCCACAACGGATCTGAACACGGCACACCGTTCTGTATGCAGAAGTCAATGAGATAGGTCAAGAAGTCGCTTGCTGTCTCACGGCTGACGTTGGAAAGGGAGAAATCCTCATGCTCGTTATCGCCGCAAAAAGACCACTTAAAGAAGGCTTTTACGGAGTCAGGCATATCTCCCATCCAATCGGCAATATCGCGCATTGTAGCGTAGATTTTGCGCCTCTGATCAGGTGTGATGCTGCGCCCATCGTCGATGATTACTTCAACGTTCTTGGCGTTGTGGTCGAGACACCAGCCTTGGGCATCAGCGCGCACACGAATCGTGATCACATCATTCACGGCGGAGAGGATCTGCCCCTGTACCCTCATTGCTTCGGCTTCTGCCAAACGAATGCCCGGCAGCCCTTTGTGGTATTGTAGATGGCAAGAGCTGTGATCTGCTTGTTTTCGATGATGATTTTCTCGACAACGAATTTGTCATAGCATTGTTTTGAGCCGTTTTTCCCGTCCTTGATTGTGCATTTGTCGGCAGGAATCCATGTGAACGGAGCGGTGTAAAGCTCTCTCCCGATGCCCCAATTGAAGCAGGCTCTCTTGAAGCTGTCGGATGCCTCGCCCTTCTGCGCCTCGGTGTTGCTTTCCGTTCCGCAATCGGATTTCCATACCCACTCTTCTTTTAAGGTCTTTGGATCACATTCTTTAATACCGACGCGGCAGAACAGATTGCCCTTGCGCTCATAATGCTCTCTCTGCCATTTGGCAGATCCTACATTTTCGTCAAGGATATTCATATCCACACGGGCATCCTTGTAGAGCAGGAGAATCAAGCCGTTCTCCTTAACGCTCTGAATGCGGCACTCGATCTCGTCCGCTCTCAAATCTCTAAATTTACACATTTTCTTTCTCCTTATTTGATCTGAATGTTTTGCTTGGTAACAAGCGTTGCTCCGACAATCTCTGCGCCTTCCTTCAACGCCCTCTTGATCTCGGTCTTGTTTGCCGTAGGCTCGGCGTAGGTGAGCAGATCCGCACGGTTGTCAGCCGCCCATGCAAGGAAGTCTGCGGTTACATCCACCGACTCACTCTTGCGGAAGGTGATCTTGTTGCGAGCCGTCTCCACCTTTGCCATGCCGATTCTCAGAAGCTCCTCGGAAAGGTACTGCTTGATGCGCTCATACAATCTCTCCTTGGTCTTGCGCCGAGCTGCCAGCTTCAGCTCCTCTGCTCTGATCGCCGCGCAATCGGCATCCAGCTCCTTCAGCAGACAAGCGATGTTGTCCGCCTTTACCTCGATCTCTCCCTCGATAGCCTCCAGCGTGTCAGAAATAGCCTCTTCGGGGATCTCCTCGTCCTCGACCGCCTGCACCAGCGCGAGGTAATCGTTTGCGATTTCGTACAATTTCATTTCATTTCTCCTTTTATTTTGTGAAAATGCGAGTAGTCAGCCCCATTGGTCTGCCATTGCTTGGGCAATACCCGGAAAGGTTTTTGAGCGCATTTTTGCCCTCTCTTCGCCGTTGAATTGGCTACGCCATCTGCTGTCGGTTTTCACTCTACCGTTTGCAGCTACATACGAATATACTTCAGGCTCTACAATCTCGGTTGGAGTTAATGGAGGAAGGTTCTTCAACCACAAGCACGTTGCCTTCCTTGCAGCGTGACCGAATTGATACGGCTGTATGACCTGATCGGGTTTTCTGCAGAGTGTGTTCATCACCCCGATTGGGTTCTCGATGGCAACTCTGTCGCAATTCGCATACATCAGTTTAAGAAAGAACACAATCGCTTTGCACCGTTCAAGCCAACGGTCTTGCGCGGCTATTCCATAACGAATAACATCAAACCATCTGTTTCCTGTAACGGTTAGATATGTACATGGTGGAAAGGCAATAATCATGTCCCACTTACCCAAGACGGCGTGCTAGGCTCCGTCTGTAGTCTTAAAGCGGCAGTCCCCGCTCAGCAACGGAAGCACATCCCCTTGTATATGCCACTCAGGATGGCCGCCGCTACATTCGATAATATCGCACGAATACGCTTCGTGTCCTTTTTCCCGGAAAGCCTTGCATACCGCTTGGCTCTCCTCGCAAGCAACCAAAACCTTCATGCCTTCTCCTCCTGTTGTTCAAAGAAGCAATACAAATGCTCCATGGTGTATCCGTCCGTGTAGAACGGCTCTTCAAATTGAATCGGTTCTCCGCAGATCCGACAGCGTGTGCGCCGCCGTCCGCGAAGCTCCTCTACCTCGTTCGTGTATTCCATATCTTACCTCTTCTTCACCCAGCGGTGTCCGCTGTACTTGTAGTAGGTCTTCGTCTTGATGTTCGACAGCGCAAGGATAAGGCATCCAATCGTGGGAACCATCGTCATGATCATGATCAGACTATAAAATCCTTCCATATTTTCCTCCTAACACATCCACCGCGCCAGCTGTGCGATGGGGATGACCACGCTTCCTCCCAGCTTCTTGAAGGGGAGCGGATCGCGCTTTGTCTTCATGGCATCTCGCACCGAGCTTTCGCTCCTTCCGAGGATCACGGATGCCTCCTTGACCGAGATCGCCATTCTGTCGGGGAATCTCTCAAGCAGAAGCTCCAAGTTCTCACGATATCCCTGCTTTTCCATGTCAAATCTCCTCGTCTTGCTCCGCCAGCTTCATCATGATGTCGATGTTCTCGATGGTGATGCCAGCCTCCTGCAGCTCCCTGCCACGCTTCTCCAACGCTCTCAGCGTGTAGAGCTGCTGTCTTCTCTTGTACTTCAATCGCATCTCTCTGCGAGCCAGCTTCACCTCTTCGGTGGCGGTCAATCTCGCAATCTCGCGCTCAACAGCCTCATCGGTTAGAAATTCACTTTTTGCCATGTTTTTACTCCTTTTCTTTGATTTCAATCATCCCACACTCTTCGACTCTGTGGAATTTGTTCGCAAAGTCAACCAGCTTTGCAAGCTCTGCTTTCGTCTCCTCGCTGGCATTCGTACTGTTTAACCCAGCCTTTACAAGGTGGTATGCAATCTGAATCAATTGCCTATCATCAAAGTTAGCCGCCAAGCTACCGCACCAAAGCGGCAATGCGGAAAAATCAAGATTGCTCTCCCTCAGATCGCTCCCCGTCAGATCGCTCCCCCTCAGATTGCTCCCCCTCAGATTGCTCCACGACAGATCGCTCCCCGTCAGATTGCTCCCCGACAGATCGCTCTCCGACAGATTGCTCCATGACAGATCGCTCCCCCTCAGATTGCTCCCCGACAGATCGCTCTCCGACAGATTGCTCCATGACAGATCGCTCCCCCTCAGATTGCTCCCCCTCAGATTGCTCCCCGACAGATTGTAATTGATGATAACCAGCCTCTCACCGCCCTCTTTACCTTCTAACCAAAGCTTGTGCTTTCTCAAAAGCTCATTAAGCTCTTCCTGCGAAACTCTACGTTGTTCCATTGGTTACTCCTTTTCTTTGATTTGGTGCGTGTCACGCACCACGCTTCGCAAAAAAAATAGACTTCATTTCTTTGAGGTCAATCCCAAGCTCTTTGCAAAGAATGTCGATCTGAGTAGCCTTAAATTCGGATTTATTGGTCACACAATTGCGAAATCCGGCATAAGAAAGCCCAACTTTTTCCGCAAGGTGCGTGACTTTCTTTCCGCTTTCCTTGATTTTTCTTTCCAGCAGTTCCGTATTGGTCATATTTTTACCGCTCCCTTCTTCTGTATTTGGTGCGTATTACGCACCATCCGCCTTTATTATACTCGCTTTTTTTAAAATGTCAATAGGTTTTTAGAAAAAAATCAAAAAAAGTGTTGATTTTTATGCACCGATGTGTTAGAATATTGGTGAAAGGTGGTGCGCGATATGAATATAGGATGGAAAATAAAGCTCCGAAGAAAAGAATTAAGGTGGTCGCAAAGAGATCTCGCCGAAAAGATGGGTTATAATCATTCCACTATAACAAGGATAGAAACAGGAAAGATTGATATTCCACAATCGAGAATTTTACAATTCGCAGAAGTATTGCACACAGATGTTTCCTATCTAATGGACTGGGAAGAAGAAAAGCCCACCGTTGACGGTGAGCTTTCCGATAATATGAGGAAACTTATTGAGTTTGCAAAGTCGGTTCCTGAGGACAAGGTTGATCTTGTTCTGAAGATAATGCAATCAATCGTGGAAGCTGATTGACGATCTTTTCGATCTGTTCGGGTGTGAGCGTGGATATATAGGCTATCAGCTTGTTCTCGTTCATGTCTTTGCAGGCTCCTTGGATATTGTTTTCAAATAAGTAATGTCTTCCTGTGTAAGACCGTAAATGTCGATCTCGGCGCGGATCAGCTCGCGCAGATTGTCAACCTCTTCGGTTTCGGTAACAGAGTCGGGGACGTCTTCGATCATGGCGTTCTCCTTGAATCATGTATTCAGAAGGCGATTGCTTTCTGTGACATCATTATAGCACCCTAAAGTTCATGTTTCAATCGTCAAATCACAATTATTTCCTATCAAAACTGAAGGTATACTATCAATAATTCTTAACAGAAAGGATGAAATATCATGGAAGAAAAACAAGAATTGTGGCTGGAGACAACAAAGAAGTTGATCGAGAATACCAAAATGCCGCATAAAAAGATTGCCGAGCTTGCAAACGTGTCCGAACAGACCGTGGCTCGCATCGCTTCCGGGGATCTGTCCAAAAACAAGAACACAGGACTCCCCACCATCATGAAGGTGGTGGCTGCTTGCGGCGGCACTCTGTCCATCGGCGGAACAGAATCCCGAATTATCGGAGAGGAGCTGATCAATCTCCAAGGAGAGGTGCAGAGCCTCACAGCACAGCTTGAGGAGGTCATGACTTCCCTTGACACCCTTAGAAATGACTACACCCAGCTCTTATC
>JAEIGA010001193.1_pt1 | contig 40009 bp, 48 predicted proteins | sample 9270691 | NCBI WGS metagenome assembly JAEIGA01 (sample SAMN17057246, study PRJNA624740) | gut metagenome | biome: biome; isolation source: fecal sample | host: Bos grunniens | place: China: Xizang | collected 2019 | reverse complement strand
GCTAGGACATACCTATCAGGAGCATCTGTAGGGGAATATGCATTGTTTGCTGGGGGTACCAGTGGTAGCTATTCAACCACAGTAGACGCATATAATACGTCACTTACACGAAGTACTCCAACTGCTTTAAGCGTAGCTAGGACATACCTATCAGGAGCATCTGTAGGGGAATATGCATTGTTTGCTGGGGGTAACGCTGGTAGTAGCTTTTCCCCCACAGTAGACGCATATAACACGTCACTTACACGAAGTACTCCAACTGCTTTAAGCGAAGCTAGAGGATACCTATCAGGAGCATCTGTAGGGGAACATGCATTGTTTGCTGGGGGTCAAGCTAGTAGCTATTATTCCACAGTAGACGCATATAATACGTCACTTACACGAAGTACTCCAACTGCATTAAGCGAAGCTAAAAGATACCTATCAGGAACATCTGTAGGTAAATATGCATTGTTTGCTGGGGGTTACGGTAATAGTGGCAATTCTTCCAAAGTAGACGCATACTGTGACATTTTGGAATTGAGCTTGTTCCCTAATACAAAATATAAGTTGAATGATATGCCTTCAGAACAAACTAGCACATCTTTTCAAATATTAACTATTTCAACACCAGTTAATGGATACATGAAAATACAAAATGCAACTGTACAAAATTAAATTTGGAGGATTAAAATGCTTAAAATTGAAAAATATGATAATTCTAAAACATACATGTTCCCAAATGGAGATTTAGCAACTCCAGAGGTCGTAAAAGAAAAATACCCAGCTGTATCTGCTTTCACGCATATAGTCGAAACTGATGAAGCTGGTGAGGTTATGTTCGCTCTTCAAAATTTAGCAGCTGTTAAGTCTCAAATGGGTATATCTTCGTCTTTAAGTGAAAAAGAATCAATAAAAAAGATAGAAGAGATAAGAAACGCGCCAGCCCCCGAACCTGAAGTTTCAGCTCAAGAAAGAATTGCCGCCGCTTTGGAATTTAGTAATATGATGAATATGTAGTTGTTTTTTTACAAGAAAGTAGTACAATAGTAGCGTGACCTGGGAACGGGTTCATTAAATGTATATCTTAACTACTACCGTGTTTGTGGCACGGTAGATTTTTTTAGAATAATATGATATAATAATAGCGTGACTCGGAAACGGGTTCATTATATTGTTACTATAATTACTACCGTGGTGTAAGCACGGTTGCTTTTTTAAAATAAAGTGATATAATAAGAGCGTAGTCCATTACGGGCTCGTTTTTCAAGAAAGATTAATTTCTTTTATTACGTCCACGACTGCGACGCGGGCGTTTTTTTATAAAAGAAATTATTATTATTATTTTTATGATAATATCTAATATATCTTTTATAATTTGGAACATTCAATCACCTCTTCCCTACCTTAAATTAAGGTATAGAGAAAAAATGAACCCGCAATCACGAACTACGCTAAAATTAGTATAAAGCGTTAATCAAAAATTATCAATTTTTAAAATGTGTAATCCACAAATTTAGTATGATCACCATCCCATTTAAGTTTGATATTGCGTGTCACACCATGTCTATTTTTAGAGACAATAATCTGTGCTTCCTGTGGGTCAACTTTATCTGATTTATCATAATAATATGGTCTATATAGCATCAATACAATATCTGCATCTTGTTCGATTGAACCAGAATCCCTGAGGTCTGATAGTAACGGTATGTGGTCTGCTCTTTGTTCACTTGCTCTTGAAAGCTGTGACAAACATATGATCGGGATCCCTAGCTCCATTGACATTAATTTTAAAGTTCTAGTTATTTCAGAGATTTCTTGTACACGATTTGATTTTGAAACAATTGGCGGTATTAATTGTAGATAATCAATAATAACCAATTCAACATTTGGTGTACTTCTAATTTTTGCACGAATTTCAGAAAGAGAAATCGCGGATTTATCGTTTAAAAATAACTTATATTCTGAAATATTATCTAATGATTTTGTAAGTAATTCACGTTCAAACTCTGTAAGTGCGCTTATCTGAATTTTTTCTTGTTCTATTTCAGATGACATTGTTAAAACTTTTTGAGCAATCTGAACTGCTGACATTTCTAAACTAAAAAATAGAATAGTATGATCTTTTGCAATATTATTAGAAATACTAAGAGCTAAACTTGTTTTGCCCATTCCAGGCCTTGCCGCAATAAAAATTAAGTCTTCTGATTTTATACCTTTTATAGTTTCATCAAGGAGTGTAAACCCAGTTTTTATTGTTTTTTCTGATTTAGTAGTATCTAAACTAGATATCATTGCATCCTGTATTGATATTGTATGCCCCATACTTTTACCATTGCGGATTTTATATAGTTTATCATCGAGTTTACTTATAATTTTTTCAGGTGTTTCTCCACGTGTAATAAAGTTTGGGACTTGTGAACATAGATCCAATATTTGCCTTAGTTGTGATTTTTCACGAATTATATTTGCGTAATTTTTGCTGGCACCAATGGATGGTACTATTTGAACTATTTCCAATAAATAATTTTTTATTTGTATTTTATCCATAGTAGAATCAGATGAAATTTGATTCATTAATGTAATGAAGTCAATTTTTTCACTATGGGTATACATATCAATAATAGTTTTATATATCATTTTATTAATTGGGTCATAAAAAAATGTTTCATTTGGAAGGACCCCTATTATTTCATTTATTATACTACTATCTAAAACCAATGCGCCTAATAAAGCCTTTTCTGCTTCTATATCAATAGTGTATGCTAAACTATCTTGTAACATATCCAACCCACACCCATTTGTTTAAAAATATTTCTACAATTATAGCATTTTTACAAAAAAACACAACCTTTTATTGCAAAAATAATTGATATTAATTTACTAAATATATATTTTTACCATATATATTTATGTAAAAAGTATTCATATACGCTAGGGTGGTGATTAATATCAAACTTAAGAATATATTTGAACAAATAGGTTACAACATAGACGCTTATATTAATCACACTGGTGTAATCAAAAACTATATTGCTTGGTACTATGGTATAGTGGAAACATTTCACCGCTACTATATATTTAATGGTGATCAAAAAATATTATGTAGACGCTTTTCAATGGGACTACCTAAAAAGATATGTGAAAATTTTGCTGATATTTTGTGTAATGAAAAAGTAGCGTTTTCGATACCTAATGAAAATTCTTCAAAAAAATTGAACGAATTACTTAAAAGAAATAATTTTCATTTTTTAGCAAATCAAAGTATTGAAAAAACATTTGCACTAGGTTTTGGTGCTTATGTACTTTCAATAGATCCTAAGATTGGAATTAAAATTCAGTTTGTAAGTGCTGATAATGTTATTCCATTATCATATGATGCTGATGATATACAAGAAGCAGCATTTATTTCTGACACGTTTGATCTAAGGGGCGAAAAAATACGTTATATTCAAGTCCATAGAAAAGACGAAAATGATAATTATGCCATATATAATTATCGTTATTTTGTGGCACCTGATGGAGAAATGACCCCATCTGAGCTTGATAATTTGCCACTTACAGTTGAAACTGGATCGAATATACCTTGGTTTGCAATTATTAAGCCGAATTTAGTTAATAACCTTGATATGAATTCACCTTTTGGGCTCCCTATATATTTTAACTCTTTAGATGTTATTAAATCTTTAGATATCATGTATGACTCTTTTGTGTCTGAGATACAAAACGGACGTAAAAGATTATTTGTTTCGTCAGATGCATTAAGAGTAAACAGCGTTGGAAATTTACAACATAGTTTTGACCCAAATGATGTTATCTTTTACTTATTAGATAATAATTTAGGTGATTCGAAAGCTGGAAAGTATGTCCAGGAAGTAAATGGTGATCTTAGAGTCAATGAACTAAGGCTTGCAATACAAACTAATTTAGAAATTTTATCTTTTAAACTCGGGTTTGGTACGGATTTTTATAAATTTGAAAATGGTTCTGTAATGAAAACTGCCACCGAAGTCATAGCTTCAAATACGGAAATATATAATACTATTCATAAACATGAGATAGTATTATCTCGTGCTTTTATTGCAGTTGCACATGCAATGCAATATATTTCTAAAACATTTCTCGGTGAGAATATTGATGGTGAAGTGATTGTTGATTTTGATGACAGCGTTATCGAATCTAGTAGTTCAAGGCGCGAACAAGATAGAAAAGACGTTGAGATGGGCGCCATGTCACTCGCAGAATATAGGTCTATTTGGTATAATGAACCTATTGATGTTGCAAGACAAAAAATAGTTGATAAAAGTAATAATAAATATGGTGATTTAAATACTAAAAGTAATAATAATACTTCCGGATTTATATAATTCGGAAGATTCATCGCTTATTTCTTTTTATTCGTATTTTCATCATCCATTATTTTTTTGTTTCCTTAATTTTCGTACGTTTTAATGGTGTGGTATAAGCCACACCATACATATTTTATTTCAAGGGGAATAATATGAGCAATTCAATATTGCTTAACCAAAACAAGCAGAATTATGATGTTTTTCGATCGTTAGTTGATGGTTCAATTACTTCTATTGATATTCCATTTGGAACTCGTTCAATTAAAGGCATGGCATTTTATAATTGTAAGTCAATTACAAGTATAAAAATACCAAATACTGTAACGACAATAGATGCTTGGGCATTTTATAATTGTGAATCACTTGCAACTATAGAAATACCCAATACTGTTACATCAATAGGAAACAGTTCATTTAAAAATTGTAAATTACTTACAAGTATAGAAATACCAAGCGGTGTGACAACATTAGAAAACACTATGTTCGAAAATTGTATATCACTGACAAATGTAAAACTCCCAAGTTCTTTGACCACGATAGATGCTTTGGCATTTTCTGGTTGTTCATCACTTGCAACTATAGAAATACCCAATACTGTTACATCAATAGGGGGGAGCGCTTTTTATTCTTGCATATCGCTTACAAATATAGAACTCCCAAGTTCTTTAACAACAATCGGGCCTAATGCATTTTATGCTTGTGAATTATTTACAAGCATAGAAATCCCAAGTTCTGTAACATCAATAGGTTATTGGGCATTTGACAACTGCACATCTTTATCAAGTGTCAAAGTACTAAACCCTACGCCACCTACCTTGGGCGCTGAGGCGTTTCATTCGACCCCAGCAAATTTAGTGATATATGTACCAGCCGAGAGTGTTTCAGCTTATCAAACAGCTTGGAGTGAATATTCTTCGAAAATCCAAGCTATATCTTAAAATGAAGGAGGTGAGGGATTATATCTCAAGCTTTTAAAACATATAAAAATGATCTTAATAGTAATGTATTGGGTTTTATACAAGGGAGTATAAAAACAATAAACACAAATTCTTTAGGGAATATTACAACAATTCGTCAATATGCGTTTGCAGAATGTTCTTCTTTAAAAAGCATAACAATTCCAAGTTCTGTAACAGCAATAGAAAAATTTGCATTTTATTTTTGCCAATACCTTAGAAATGTTATAGTACTAAACCCTACGCCGCCTACCTTGGGCACTGATGCGTTTTATGCTACCTCAACAGCATTAGTAATTTATGTACCAGCCGAGAGTGTTTCAGCTTATCAAACAGCTTGGAGTGCTTATTCTTCTAAAATCCAAGCTTTGCCTAATTAAAGGGAGGTGATATATATGGACCCAAACACACCAGACTGGTTGAAACCTTTTTTAAAAGAAGGTGCATTCAAACCAACTCGAGATTTCTTATCAGATTTGGTACCACAATCTAGACTAGAAGCAATCCTCAAGTATGGATTTCTAAATCTAATGTCAACTTATGATAATTTTTTAGTAGAAGATGGCGATTTATTTTCAAAGTTTATTACATCGGAAGACCAAATTTTCAAAGTTCTAAGTAAAAATTAAAAAGGAGAAAAAATATGGCAGATTATCAATCAGTACACTCAGGTGTAAATATAGACGATGCAGTAACTTCAGTATTAAACGGAACCGCTGGTATTCAGGGCGTGAAGGTAAATGGTACGGATTTAACACCTGATAGTGGGAACAAAGTCAATGTAGTAGTGCCAACACTTTTGCAGACCACTGGAACTTCTACAACGAGTACTATGTCACAAAATGCTATTACAACATCTCTTGCACAAAAAGCTGACACTAGCGATCTGAGTCAGGTTGCGACTACTGGTGCATATTCTGATTTGTCTGGAAGGCCGAATTTGTCTGCTGTTGCGACTACAGGAGCTTATTCGGATCTAAGTGGAAAACCGAATTTAGCAACAGTTGCTACTACTGGAGCTTATTCGGATCTAAATGGAAAACCAAATTTAGCAACAGTTGCTACTACTGGAGCGTATGCAGATTTGACTGGCACACCAACAGTACCATCAGTTACCCAAAATACTGGTACTTCGACAACAAGTGTTATGTCACAAAACGCAGTAACAGTTGCACTTGGTGCCAAGGCGGATACTAGTAGTTTAGCGACAGTCGCAACTACCGGAGCATATTCTGATTTATCAGGTACACCGACTGTTCCGTCAGTTGTCCAAGCAACTGGTACTTCAACTGCAAATGTTATGTCACAAAATGCAGTAACACTATATTTAAACAATAAAGCTGATTCAAGCAGTCTGGCAACTGTTGCTACCACTGGTTCATATAACGATTTATTAAACAAACCCAGCGTTGCAACCAAAAATACGTATACTGCAACCTTTTCGTCGAACAGTTGGTCCGCAAATGCGCCCTATACTCAAACGGTATCAGTTTCTGGGATATTGGCTACTGATACGCCAATAACAGATGTTGTATTGTCAAATTCCTCTTCAACAGCTGCTCAAGAACTTAGTAGTTGGGGGAATGTTAGTAAAATCACGACGGCTGCTAATGAAATTACCGCTACTTGTTTTGATGAAGTCCCAACCGTAAATTTAAATATTCAAATGTTGGTTATTAGATAATGTTATATAGTCAAAAAATCACACTATTTAACTTTATTGATTCTTCCCAACAATATCACAGTGAAGTTTTAAATAATGTAGAATATCAACAATCATATGCTAATGAGCGTGCACTTGGATTTGACGAATCTATCGATCATCTTATTGTTTTAATCAAATTCAAAGTAGTAAATGATATGAAACAAACTTTAGATGGTAAAAATTTTTATTTGCCAAACGAATTTGCATCACTTAGTGACAAAACAAACGCATTTACATTCCAGACACAGCGTGATTTTGTTGCACTTGGTGATTTTTCAAATTATGCATTTACTGATTTAGAAACATTCAAAAATGCATTCCCGAATAATATTTTTATTATTAATTTGTGGCGTGAATATCTGAGTGTGTTACCGCACTGGGAAATCACAAGTCTAAGGCATATGGGGCGCTGAACCCCGTTAACAACGGCTCTTAGGGAACTGACCCAAAAAAACAGTAATTAGGGAGCTAACCCTTAAAAAAGCTTGGAGGTATATATGAGCAATGAAATAGTAACACAGCAGTTAGAATCGGAAAATAGTGACGAAGAAACTACAAATGTATCAGAATCTAGTGAAGAAGCAAAATTTGATTATAGGAAAGCGAGAGAAGAAAGGATAATTAGAAATACTGAAAGACGCATTTTGAAAGACTTAGGTGAGCATTCCTTTGAAGAAATAAAAGAAAAATTGAAAAGTAGAGCAAATGCTATAAAAGAATTAGAAACGCAAAAGAATAACGGTAGAAAATTCAATGTATTATCAAGTGGATTTGATGATCAATTTGTAGATTTTATAGTGCACGATATTACTCGGACATTAAAAGATGGAGCGAGTTTTGATGATGCACTTGAAAAATATAAAAAGACACATCCACAGTTTTTAAGGAATAGTCCTAAAGGACCAATGATAAATACGGCACCAACTTTTGAAAATAATCAGGTTTCGGTGTCTTCACACGCACGAATGAACGATTTTTTCCGTGGAAAAATAAATAAATTTTAAGGAGAAATACTATGGCAGATTATATTACTAGAACTTCAGCACAGGCGTTGATACCCCCAGAAATATCGCGAGAAATTATACAAGGTGCCCTTAGATATTCTGTAGCACTTCGTATATTTAGACGTACTCGTAATATGCTTCGTGACGAACTTTTAATGCCAGCACTTTCAATGTTACCACAAGGTGGATGGCTAAATTCAGATAATGCAATAAAACCATTAACCTCACAGGCGTGGGAAATGGTTGAGATGTACGCTGAAGAATATGCAGCACGTGTAATTATTCCTGATAATGTACGAGAGGATGCTGCTTACGATATGTGGGGCGAGATATTACCTAGACTTTCTGAAGTATATGGTAAGGCGTTTGACCAGGCTGTATTTATGGGAATTGATAAACCAAGAAGGTTTAGATCTGATATTGTTACCGCCTGTTATCAGGCAGGTGCGGTTGTGCAGCAGACAACAAATATAAATAATGATATAAATAATGCACTGAGTTTAGTAGAGCAGTCAGGATACAACCCAACCGCATTGGTAGCGGGTGTGGGGATGAAAGCAAAATTTAGGATGAATGTTGACACTATTGGACAGCCAATATGGTTCCCGTTCATTGAGGCACTCGACAAATATTATCTGGACAATGGTGCATGGGATGATTCAAGAGCACTTTTGATAGTAGGTGACTTCCAACAGGCGTTGTATTCTGTAAGGGAAGATATGTCAGTTAGGATTTCAGCAGATGCTGCGACTAATATGACTGATGGTTTACACAGTATGTTTGATGAAGACAGTCAGGTTATGCGTGCTAAATGGAGAATTGGATTTGCTATTCCAAACCCGATTAATATTTTAAATCAGACTGGTTCAAGGTTCCCGTTCGCTATTATTGCTGCAAACCCGCAAGCCACAACTTACACTGTGACGTTCACTGTTGTTGATTCTACTTCAGCACCGGTTGAAAATATAAAAGTGAAGTTTGGTGGAATGAGTGCCAAAACAAATTCAAGCGGTATTGTAGAATTTGTTTCACAGCCAAATCAAAATTATATGTACACTGTTTATAACTCAAATGGCACGATCTACAAACGCGATGATGTCCAGGTAGCAACGTCTAACGTTAATATTTCCGTGACGTTAGATTAGCCTTGACTTATTTGTAGTTTGAGGTATAATAAAGGCAGGATAACCGCTATAGCGGTTAGTCCACATAGATTCAGCATTTGACTAATTTAATAATTACTACCGTGATTGTAGCACGGTAGTTTTTATTCGAGTAATATGGTATAATAGTAGCGTGCCTGTGGGGCACGGGTTCATTAAATTTTTGTGATTTTAATTACTACCGTGATTGTAGCACGGTAGTTTTTATGATGAGTTCTAAAGAAACTCAGAATTTGCAATATCAATAAAATGATATTCAAAATTTGAATAATCTTATTACTCATAAACATCCCTCCTTTCACTAGCCAAACAAGCTAGAGTTAGAGAAATGAACCCGTGCAGACCACAAACACGCCAAAACTATTATAAAGAACTATAAACTTTTAAACAATATATTGACGGATTTATAGTTTGTGGTATAATAGTGGCGTGACTCGTAAGCGAGTTCATCGTAAAATATTGAGCATTTTATTTACGACTCCCACGCCGTTTTCGTGGGGGACGCTTTATTTTTTCTATGATTTGAATAAATCTAAAGATTATATTCAAAATTAATAGTAAAATATTAAGCAACTAAATCACCTCACTTTCTCCTTAAACATACAGGGGAAAGTACGATGAACCCAACGAACAAATCACGCCAAAACTATTATAAAGGGCTATAAACTATTTAACAATATATTGACAAATTTATAGTTTGTGGTATAATAAAAGCAGGACATCACAAAAGCGGTCTGTCCGAAATTATTCTTGAATTAATAATTTAACGGCGGGTTATTTTATTAATTCTTTTATTATTTTAAATATAATCAAAGAATTGACTATTATCTGAGATACGATAAAAATATCGTTCAGATTCATAGTTATCACCTCCTTTTAAAGGAGAGTGACAGACCGCCTTGGATCAGACTAATCTGGATATCCTGCTTATTTATTATAAAGAACTATAAACTATTTAACAATATATTGACAAATTTGTAGTTTGAGGTAGAATAGTGGCGTAAGCCTTTGACGGGTATTACTTTATGATAATAATAATAACCGTGTCGCGAGCACGGTTACTTTTTTGTATTATGATTTGAAAAATTAATAAAATGATTTCCAATATCTTAATCACAAAATTGATCATGTTATCACCTCTTTTCTCCAACAAAAATAGTTGTGGTAAGAAGTAATAGCCCCGTGCTTAAAGCTTACGCCGAGACTATTATAAAAAACTTTAATTTTTTTTACAATTGGAGTAATTATGGCACAATATCAATCATCACATTCTGGACAAGAATATGATGAAGCAGTGACAAGGGTACTTCAAGGTACATGTGGTATTCAAGGTGTAAAGGTAAATGGGACATCGCTGCAACCAGACAGTAATAACAAAGTGAATATCACCTCACAGTCACTTATGTCAGAGAACACATTTGTTCCTAATTTAATTGGTTTTGTTACTAGCGGGACAGCGAACAACCCAACATATACAACAAATTTTTCATCTTGTTGGTATATGGTATTTGGTGATATGTGCTACATTAACATTAATGTTTCATACAATGTCACAACACCTGGAAATGATTATATGGGGCTGAGTAGTTTACCATATAACGCATATTCTGAAGGTGGAATAAATTGGCCACTTAGTGTTTGCTGTATGTATTCAAGCAGTGCTGATTTTACAAATAATATTGGGGCACGCATTGTTGGTGAACGAATTGAATTTATGAATAATAATGGCAAATCATTTATCAATTGTTCCGATTTTTCAAATAGTAGTTGTGTATTTAACATTGCTGGATTTTATAGGATTGGTGTTTAAAATGTTTATAACTTATGAATATTATACTGAAACGTATAAAGGGGATAAATTAACACAAGAACAATTTGCAAAACAAGCCCCAAAAGCTTGCAGTTTAATTTCAGATGCTACGATGCTTAGAATATCTGATAGCACTATTAATAATTATCCTTTGCAGATTATTGACGTTGTTAAAAGATGCGCGTGTGATTTGTGCGAAAAGTATTATGATTTTGACCAGATCTATAACAACATAACAAATGTTGCTTCTGGCAAATCAAATGGGAATGTTTCATTTGAAAGATCTGGGCTTGCAGAAATACGTTATGGATATTCTGAAGGTATAATAAAAAAGTTTACTGATCCTGTAGAATTCAAGCGTTTTCTATTAGATACGATACATGAATATTTAAGACCACAACTAGTAAATGGAATAGTATACAATTTAACATCTAAGGTTATGTCAAATTCAAAGTGCTGCTTATGCAGTATTATTTAATTTTAGGAGGTCTCTAATGGGAGTACAACCAGAATCACGTGCAATACTTGGGCATTTATTAAATGTTTCAATGCCATTTTCAAAGGATGATAATGATAGAGTTTGGGCACTTATTTGTAATACTGAGGAACTTGAAGAGTCTTTCGACCCAGACACTGAGGAATTACATTATATTTGTGAAACTACTACAACCACAACACTAAAAGCATATAACATATCAATGGAACTTAATATGTTATATCAGAAAGACAACAGGATTCAAGATTACTATAATATAATGTTGCGTACAATGCCGGTTGGAGCAGACAATAGAAGTGAATATATAAGATTCAATAAAGATGAAACTATGTTTAACACGAATAATCAATTTATTGGTGTTAGACGTGATGCAACTGTTTATTTAAGTTCAATTGGAGGAGCAGCTGACGATAATGGTTTGCAAGCTTCTATGACTATAAATGGAGAAGGTGAAGGCGAGGTAGGATATGTAACGGTTACAAGTACCGGTAATATAACAACTTATTCATGGACACCAGCAAATACGAAGATACCATACATTAAGACTATTGGTGGTGTATCGCAGGCAGGATATTACCCAGGAGTTAGTGTCACATTATCAACTAATAGTTTAGTGATAACAGGTTCTGGAGGTATTCCTAATGGGACGATCACAGCAATCACGGAAAGTGGCACAACATTAACCGGGAACACTGCAAACGTTAGTGCAAATGGCACTTGGACTATGTCACTTGGTGGTTTAACTGCCGATAATACTTATAATCTTGCTTTCAAACAAACTGTAAATGAAGTTGATTCTGTAACTACTAAAGCATATACAGTTAAAGTTATAGCTGGGTCTTAATTGAATAGAATAAAAAGATAGCCGCGTTGTGCGGCTATTTTTAATTTCTTTCTAATTTGAGGCTGATATGACAATAAAAGAGATGCACTCATCTTTTTTTGATAAGAAACATTGGGAATGTATAGGATTCCCATGGAATAATTATAAAAGTAACATGAACTTTTTAAAGGTTGTTAACCCAACAAAATATGAAAAAATATTAGAAGACAAAAGAGAACGTAACAAAAGATATGAACAAAAGCACCCTGAAAAGGTTAAAGAGAGCAAGAGAAAGTATTACCACACACATAAAAATGAACTAACAAAAATTGAAAAAGAGATGCTGGAGTATTTTAAATGAGTGACAAAATTGTAATTGGAATTGATATTGAGTCTAATGAGGCAGAAAAAAAATATCAGAATTTAATAAACAAACTTGCTGACAAAAAAATCGAATTACAATTTAATAATAAGAGTATTCAAGAAGCTCTTAGCTCTATAAATGATATACAAAAAGTAATGTCACAAGTAAATGCCAATTTAAAAGATACCCCTGAATATTCTAAGTTAGTAAAAAGTCTTGAAGAAGCGAAGGGACGTTATCAAGAATTAATAAAAACAGATATTATTCTAAGAGAAGAAATACATAAAACAAAAATTGAACTTTCAAGTGGCTTTAAAAAAGGTATTGATAGTGCCATAACTTCTTTAAAGACTGCATCGGCACTAACTAGCGCATGGGGGAGGCGTATTTTTTCATTACTTAAAAGCGCATTTGTATTTAATATTATTTCACGATCTTTTAGGGGAATATCGACATTACTTGGTAATTTAATAAAGCGTGATACAAAATTTGCAAGTACATTATTGATAGTAAAGGCAAATCTTATACGAGCATTTGCACCAATATTCCAGGTTATACTTCCATGGATCAGGGCGCTAGGGCGTGGACTTATTTGGATTACGAACCTTATTATTAAACTAATTAACTTTTTAGCTGGTGGAGAACTTATAAAACCAATTGAAAGTGTAAAAGAAGCACAAAAAACAGTACAAGATTTTTATAAGATTGCAAGCCCGAAAAAAGGGATGTTTAATCTTGAAAAACCAGCGAAACAGACAAAAAGAATAAAAGATAATGTCAAAAAAACAAAAAAAGAGGTAAAACAGACTAGAGAATTATTAGCAAGTTTTGATAAATTAGAAGTATTAAAAGAAGATAGTTTAAGAGCACTTGAAGCTTTAGCTAATGATCCTTCAATTGATGTGAACGTTAATGGCCTTGATGACATTAAAGACATGGAGGTTAATTTAGAGCCGGAGATTGATGAAGAGTCTGTAGAATCTCAAATAACGAATGCACTTAGTCAAATGGAAATGCCACCACTAGATTTTACTATAGATGAAGATGCACTCAAACAAGATATTAATGGTCTTCAGTTACCAACACTCGACTTTAAAATAAATTACGATGATGAAAAAATGCAAAACTTGTCAAGGGCCCTGATTATTATAAGGGACGTTGTTATAGGGATTGGAGTAGCAATTGCAACGTATAAAATCATAAAGAACATATCTAATCTAGTCTCAATTGGTGCTGCAATGGTAAGCCCAACAGGATGGATCTCATTAGCCGCTGGTGCTTTAGCATTAATTGTTTTGCATTTTGAAGATATTGTAAAATGGTGCAAAGAAATAGCAAATTATTGGGGACCGAGACTTCAAGACTTTTTTGATAATGTAAAAAAGAAAATTGGAGAATGGATGGAACCACTAAAAAAGTTCATACAGTTTCTTGTGGATGGAATAGGTTGGGCATTTGGGCAATTAAAAGAAGGATTAGGGTTCATAGCACCCAATTTATCGAATCTTTCACCTAATTTCAAAGGCAAGATACCTGGGCTCGCACAAGGAGCGGTTTTAAATGGTGGTGACCCATTCTTAGCTTTTCTAAATGATCAACCACGAGGGCAAACAAATATTGAAACGCCTTTATCAACAATGATACAAGCGTTTAAAACAGCGATCTATGAAACTGGGTTAGATTCTGGTACTACCGTAAACATTCGTGCATCAGGTGCAATGGGCGAACTTATAAGAAGACTAAACTTGGAACTTGATGATGAAAAAGAACGTGTTGGTAAATCGATGATAAAATTAATATAATTGAGGTGATTAATTAATGGCGCAATTTATAAATGGTAATGATACATTATTGATAGATGGGGAACCTTTTGGAGTTGGTCTTGTACAAATTACGAGACATGCTGATGTATTAGATAAATATGCGCTAAGGACAATTGACGGTGATTTAAGGCGTGAGATACTCGGCATTTATTTTAATTATGAACTGACATTTGGTACTTTTTATGATATGGAACAATATGATAGGCTTTTTCAAAAATTGACTGAAAAGAAAGAGTTCCATATGATAACAATACCTACAAATACAGGATTTGATACGTATAAGGGATACATTTCAAAGGTAAGAGATATAATCGAATATGTAAATGGAGAGGATCGAATAATAAGGGGATTGTCTTGTAGTATGGTTTCAAAAAAACCAACGAGGTAAAATATGAGACAAGTTGTATATAGTACAGTTATAAGAAATATATCGAATCAAATGAGGAAGTCACTCGCAAATAAAGTACTAAATGATTCAAGAATCTATGTACCACGAGACACTGGTCGTCTTGAAGCGAGTGGATATATAACAAAAGATTCAAGATACATAATATATGAGACACCATATGCAAGGTATCAATGGTATGGCAAATTAATGCTAACTAGAGACGGAAGGGCTTGGGCGAGGAGAGGTGAAAGAAAATATCTTACCAATCGAAATTTAAACTATAACCGTAGCAAAAATCCAAAAGCAGGTGCTTTGTGGGTAAAGAGGTGTGTTGATGATAATAAACAAAAATGGATTAGGGAGCTTCAGGAGGAAGTATGATGATAAATAGCCCTATTTATGTGATATATTCACGAATTTTAGATCTTATAAACGAATGCCCATTTATACCAGAACAAATTAAACAAACTGGTGGCGTGATGTTATGTGAAACCAACGAACGCAAAACCGGTATGAGTGTATTATTATCTGTTAATTCATCATCAATAAAGACTTTAGTGTGTGGTGAGATTGAGTGCATTGTAGATATTATTTTTTATTATCGTGGTTTATTTGTAGGGAATGAACCAAAATTAGATGCAATTAATTTAGTATCTTCAATTGGATATTGGCTCGAAGGTGCAGAAATATCTTATGATGGCGAAGAAACAAGTATTCTTGACTATTATCCAATTCAATTTAATAGTGGTGAGATAGTAAGGATGCAAATTAGTGAACATGCACATATATCTAGACGTTTTGAAGATGATTTTTTTCAGGTAGAACAAACAGTGCAGGCGATCACAAGATTTGCAAGTTGACAAAAATTAAAAAAGAGGTATAATAGTAGCGTAGCCTTTAACGGGTTCGTTATCTTTTAATTATTACTTGAATAATAACTACTACCGTGTTTGCGGCACGGTAGTTCGCTTTTTTCGCTTGTCTATTTTCCAAAATTAAGAAGATAATTTGGAGAACGATAAACAACAATTGAAAAACGGATAAAATAATCCCGAACATATATCATCACCTCTTTCTCCAACTAAGAAAGTTAGTAAAGAAGGAATGAACCCGTACTTCAAGACTACGCTAAAGACATAATAAACTATTGACAAAAATTAAAAAAGAGGTATAATAGTAGCAGGATACCGCAAAAGCGGTTAGCCCTAGGCAACATAAAAAGTTTTAAATAACCGTTCACATCGCATTAGAAGCGGTTATTTTTTTGTTATTTTATAGATTATTATAAATAGTATCACTATTAGTAATAGATCTATATTCATAAAATCACCTCCAATACTTGGAGAGTGACCAACCGCTTCCAGACATCCTGCTTATTTTATAATAAACTATTGACAAAATAATTAAAAGTAGTATAATAGTAGCGTAGTCCACTTGACGGGCTATTGCTTATAATTGATAATTACAATAATAACCGTGTCATCAGCACGGTTGTTTTTTTTATACTCTAACAACTGAAAGATCAAAGAGATCAAATCAATCAAAAGAATAATAAATTCCAACATTCTATCACCCCCAACCTCATACGATACCCGTAAGGATTAGAAGCAATGAACCCGTACTTCAAGACTACGCTAAGTCAATAATAAACTATTGACAAAATAATTAAAAGTTATATAATAGAAGCGTGGTGAGGACGCGGGTTCATCACATGTTTTTTATGATAATGATTACTACCGTATTGATGGTACGGTAGTTATTTTTTTTGTATTCTAAAATTTGAATGATTAAAGAAATCAAATTCAAAACAAGAAATATTAAATCTAACATTTTATCACCTCCTAACACCAATTAACAAAATTGGTCCGGAAAAGTGATAACCCGTACTTACCATCACCACGCTGAAAATATTGTAGCACACTTGACAAAATAATTAAAAGTAGTATAATAGTAGCAGGATACCGCAAGAGCGGTTAGTCCGTATAGTGTAAGAATGAAATTGACTGTCTATTCTCTAACTATAGGCAGTTATTTTTTTATTATCTTATAGATAATTATCAATATAAAAAAAATAATTAATAAATCTATATTCATAAAATCACCTCCTTTAAAAGGAGAGTGACCAACCGCTTCCAGACATCCTGCTTATTTCATAATAAACTATTGACAAAAATTAAAAAAGAGGTATAATAGTAGCGTGACCTGGAAACGGGTTCATCAAAATTTATTTTTTATTTTGACGTCCGCGGCGTAAACGCGGGCGTTTCTTTATAAATTTTGACAAATTAATTGAAAGTTATATAATAGTAACGTAGCTGGTAAAACAGCTTGGTTATTCAATAAAAATTATAATAACCGTCACTTGTTCAGGGCAACGGTTATTATTTTTTTGTTTTTCTTTAAATTTTTCAATTAAATAAAGAATAAATTGAGCTAAATCAATTAAAAACCAAAATAACTCCAAAAACATAGTTATCACCTCCCTTAAAAGGGATGTATTGATAACCAAACCGCGCCTATACCAACTACGTAAGATTAATTGTAGCACACTTGACAAATTAATTGAAAGTGGTATAATATATAGTATAAAGGTTAATAGGAGGTATTATATGACATATGAACTAATAAAGAAGAACTTTGATAGAGGGCTGTGGAGTGAGAAACAGGTAGAGATAGCAAAAACAAAAGGCGTTATTACAGACAAACAATATAAAGAGATAATAAGTAGTAAGAAATAAATAACGAAATAATGTCCCACGCTTTCTTGCGTGGGAATTTTTTTTTATGCCGAGCCGACGTATGATGGCATCCGGTCATCCGGACCATTAAGTTCTTCATAAAACTTTATTTCCCTATTTACCTCGTCAATTGTTAATTTATCAAGTTCATAATACTGAACACCACAAGTCACATCATGTCTAAATTTCATACCATGAGATACCATAAATTCTTTAATTTCTTTTTTAATTCTTTTCCGTTCACTACCTAGAGTAAAATCTTCATCATTTAGACTAAACCTGGGGATTTTACAATCATAAGGCATAGTAGAGATGATTCTTTGAATTGAGCGCAAATAGGCTGTTTTTTCTATTTCATTTAATTTTGGATTATTATCAATTATTAACGAACAGATTTTTTCATATATCGCAAATTCTTCTCTAGCCTCGTCCAACTCAACTAGAGCTTGATATTCACCATATTTCCTATTAGGATCTCTAAGGACTTCAGATAGCCATTTCGTGTGTCTTTCATACCTTTGTTTACGATATACCGAATAAGGTGAATTAACACCTTTATACACACCAACACCAATAGATGAAAGAAGTAAGCCAGAACCAATTAAATAACACATAAGTCCATTAGTCATGTAGCACCTACTTAATATTATTTATATCATCTTTCATGTTTTCTGCAAATCTATCAGAATCAATTAAAGCGTCTTTAAGTTGCATTATAGTTTCACGATAACGTTCCTTACTATTTCTGACTGTTGGGCTCATAGCACCAGGGACTTTATAGAAATAGAGGAAAGATTTCTGAGGATTATTAAGCCTATTAGCAAGGGCCAATCCAGGGATCCAAGTATTTAAATTTCTTCTATCAATTGCGCACACCAAAACATTAGAATCTAATACTTTATCAGTTTCGTATATTATTTTTGAATGTAAGTCTCTAAGGGCTTGTTCGGTACAATTAACTCTTTGCTTAGTAAGTTGAACACTCAAATCAAAATTACCATCAGAATTAAGTGAATTTTTTGAATTTTTTGCAAGGCCCCAGATTATATTATCTTTTACACCAGTAAGTATTTGTCGCCCGGCGATACTAGCGGCCAAAACAGCACCTTTCTTCATAGCAAGTGATGGGCATTTAACACCAATAGATTTAAGCCATAAGCCAAGAGCCTCCAAAACTTCAGGAGCAATTTTATAAGCACCATTTACTAATTTACCACCAAATGTGCGAATATTATTATACCCTAATTTCTCGGCAGTTTTTTTTGTAACAAACGTTGTACCATTTTTAGCCCAAAAGGATTTAGTAGCACTCGTTGTGCAACGAGTCACCCCACCAGATGCGCAACCGAACGGAACGAACATTACAACCAATGATATAATATCAAAAATATCCCAAGCAACTCCCCAATAACTTAGTTCAAGTTCCATTGAGACGGTAAACATTGAAGCTACTACAGCATTTGCAATATCAATAGCGTGGTGACTTTTGAAATTACCATATCCATAAAGGCCCCTACCTAAACTTGTAATGGAAGGTTTAATTGAAATTTCTTCACTTACGTCCGCCAAAAAATTTCGCAAACGTTCATTTTCGTCCTTACCTTTTAGTTCATAATTTCCACTATAAATAGCTTCAGCGTATTTTCTAAGAGTATCCATAGTGTTTTGAATAGCCTTAAGATAATTTGGAATAATTCCCTCATTCGAATCAAAAGCACTATGCACATTATGAAGTGTTATAGTTCTTAGCTCATCATACAAGAAAAAATCTTCCTTACGAGTGTACGAAACATTAGTCGACGATAAATCGTGAATTTTACTATATTCTATTTCTTGATCCAAATATTTTTTTACTAATTCAGGATGTTCCTTTAAAGGATCAAGATTACCAGCGAAAGAGACGTGACTATTGAAAAACAAAACTCCAACCCCAATCATACAGCTCAACATTTTTTTAAAATGTCTATTAATCATAAAAACTCCTTCAAGTGCAAATCGCACATATTTATAAGATGAGAATATATTAAACACAAAATATAAAAAGTTGTCAATACCTATAATTAATCAGTAGATTTTCAAGTGGTTGGGGAATATAATGCTTTAAGGTATGGTTTATGAAAGTGCGGGTCGTTTTTCTTTTTTGAGAAGGTTTATCTCAAGAAAGGAGGCGATAAAATGTTTGATTTGATATTCGATATTTTGATCATATTGATTGAGATAATTCAATTAATACTTCAAATAAAAGAATACAAAAATAACAACCGCACCTGCAATGTGGTTGTTATAATTAATATCAAAAACTAAATATAACGACTCGCATAATGAGCCATACCTTAATTATATCATAGAACCAAAAAAAAACAACCGCACCTGCAATGTGGTTGTTATTGTCATTAAAGAAAATTAGATATAACGACCCGTACGATAGGCCGTATCCTAATTAAAACAAAAAAGAGAGTAAAAGTCAAGAAAAGTCTAATCAGGATTCCAAGAATCGCGTGTTAATATTTCACAATTAGTGACCATACCACGTGCGACATCGATATTTTGGTATACGATAGTCCCAACAGCTAATTGAGAGTCATCTGAAGACATTAATTGAACAATATCAGAAGGTTTTGTATTAAGACAAATATATTCAAATTCGATTTTAACTTTATGTGAGTCAAGGTATTCTATTAGATTTATAGCATACTCTGGTTCATCGTGTTCATTACTTCTTGAATCTAGATAAGCAGGGCCCACTGATATAATTCTTCCATTAAAATCTTCGTTATTAAATTGAGCATACATATCAAATTTATCAGATATAAGTTTTTCAGCATAAATCGAAACGCCATCTAGAGGTTCACTGGTAAAATCGATCTGAATACCCATGGCACCCATAAGTGTATAATTAAAAGTAACGGAAGGTTGGTGTTCAAATCTAATGGAACTTACATTAATTGGTGTTGGAAACTGATATTGCCCAGAAGAAAGAAGTCTAAATATAAAAGAATCTTCATTGAGTGAGTACACGAAATATTCTAGATTCACTTGTTTCAGAGGTGGCTTATTTTCTATTTTAGGTTCTGAAAGTATAAAGTTCGCGCCGATCGAAATAGGTGGTGATTGGCTATTGATACTTTTAATAATAAGCTTTGAACTTCTAGTATCAAGAACGCCCAGAGAGCTATCGAACAGAATACATTGAAGAGCGTCTCGACATGTACCTACAGGTATAAAACCATTTACTTCTTTGTCAAGTATATTTCTTTCAATGGGTGAATATATTTCGAACAAATCCTGAGCATTTAAACCCATATAATTTGCTGTTTGTGCAAATACATCAGAAAGGAAGTCATAAAAAGATAAGTTACCAGTTGATAGAGGAGAGGAATTATAATTTATCTTACTCATTACTCCAAGTAATGAAAACAGATCAATACGTACCATATTTTCACGAACGTATGATATTTTATTCACATAGAATCTGCCTAGGAACAAATCAGTTTCAACGCCATCATTTATTATTTTAACCTGTGCATTTGATGGTGTTCCGGATCTGATAAAGTATGAGAACAGTTCATAAGTGTACATATTATTATACGACTCATCCAAATAGACCTCAGCTGTCAAGGTACTAATTTTTAGTTCCTCAGACAGTTCGCTACTTGATTCCATCATACTCATTTCAGTTATTTCTTCACTGTCAATTTCCAGTATACCACCGACCAACAGATTTTGTAAGTGTGCATAGCTAGATGGTTCATAAGATTCCAAAAAATTTATTGATATAGCGGATATTGATTTTTTAGCTTGTTTTGTATACACGGTACTGGAATCTATGTTATCGATTATTTCAGATGAAACAGAACCATTATAATAATCGATTCTTATTTTTTTGGGGTATATAGGGCCGAACTTAATAGTTAGTGTATAGAAGTCTGATATTACAGGTAGATCGCCATGTACCCAAACGTCTTGAAAATTACAGTTTTCATCTGATAGTGAATCAGACATAAACGCAACGTTTTGATAGGTATCATCGAGTGTTTCATCTAAAACACTTCGGTTCAAAGATAGATCCATAAATTGGTTTTCGACCTTTTCCACATTACTAAGTAGAGAAAGGTCACCAAAACTTTTGTTTCCACTACAAGTCCAAACAATGCCGTTATTGGCTTGTTTATTTAGCAGATTAATAGTTATTTTTGGTGATGTTTCCATATTTATATTATATACAAATCACTATAAAAATAATATATATATTATTACTTTCCCCTTGAAAAAATCAATTCTTTGCATGTTAATAAAATTTTAGAAAATGTCTTAGCGATTAAAAGATCATTTGTAGAATGCATTTGAACATTTGGTAGTGAAGTTACTACTATCATAGGTTGGTTAGATTCAAAACGTGAGTTAACAATTTGATACATGTTTGATATCAAAAATTTATTACTCAAGTCATGACTATCTAAGAAGTCATCTATTATGATTAAATCAAATTGTCTGATATCATCAAGCAATTGATTTTTACTTATGATAAAATCGTTGTGTAATCTCAATGCATTAGTATACTTACATTTAAAACCCCTATTTAATAATGCATTTGTGATACATAGAGCAATGGTCGTTTTTCCACTTCTAATACTTCCATTTATGAGTAGGCCTTTGCTTGTATTTTTGTCAAAATTTTGTATATATTCTACAATTTCATCATTACGATCATTCTCTGGTATTTTATCAAAAGTTACGTATTTAAAATTAATATCGTAGAATGCATTTTTGACAAGATTTTCTTTTGTGATCTCGTAATCGTAAGAATGCATTTTTTCCTTGTGCTTTTTTATCTCGTTAATAACGCAGTGACAAGATATGCAAAGTAATTCATCACCAGATTTTATTTGCATTGGCATATTACATTTTCCACAGTACCAAATCTCATTTTTTTGATAATCTCCATCTTTAATTTTCAAGTTTTTCTTTGCGATATGTGCAAGTTTTCTCACGAAATCTTTCGTAAATTGATTAGGCGAAGAACTCATAATTATCTCCTTTCAAACTCAATGTTATTCAATGACATAGGTGTTATTGTCATTATTTTCTTTTGTTTTCTCCGAATTTTCTTTTGTTTTCCAAGCGGGCGAGGGCAGTGGGAAGAATGACAACCAACACATTTCTATGCTCCTGTCGACTATTTGTTTTTTTATTTCATCGTTAGTTGATAAGGAATCGAGTTTTCTTAGAGACAACTCAAGCGCATGCTTAGTCAAAGGCTTTTTAATAACGCTTCTCATCCTTATGAATTCAAGGATTGATAGAACTAAATCCGTATTTTTGGTATACTGGTTTACGAGATTTATTAGTTCCATTTCATTTTTTTTAATTCTAACCCCATTTTTTTCGATTTTTTTTTCTTCAGAGGGTAATTTTACCTTTGAAGCATTTTCGTCGAAATTTGGGGCACTTACGTGCTCGTAATCACTATTTACGTTTTGGGTTCCTATCCCACTTTCGATTTTGTCATCTTTCATCTTGATTTTTTCGTTACTTTTCTTTTTTCCTACTTTTTCTTTTGCATTTTCTTCTTTTTCTTTTTCTTTTTTTTCTTTTTCTTTTTCTTTCTCTTCTCTTTCTTTTTCTTTCTCTTCTTTTTTGTTACTTTTTTCTTCTCTTTCTTTTTCTTTCTCTTCTCTTTCTTTTTCTTTTTCTTTTTCTTCTTTTTCTTTCTCTTCTTTTTCGACAAACTCGTTTTGGGACAATTTTGTCCCAGTTTTGGGACAATTTTGTCCCAATTTTGGGACATTTTTGTCCTCGTTTTGGGACAATTTTGTCCCAGTTTTGGGACAATTTTGTCCACTTTTTATTATCATCAATTTTGGTAGTTTTTTACAAATATATTCGTACTGAATATACCCATACTTTACTAGCTGATTTATTCTTCTTATTAACGTTTTTTTAGATATTTTATAAATCACTGTTAGTTCATCTACACTTATTTCACCAAAATCCATAAGTTCACCATATATCAATCGGCTCCCTGGCGATAACCTCGGATCTCTTGCTATATTCTTTGGTATTTTCAACATCGATTTAACCTCCATATTAATTTCATATATTCGATTTTAATTTCTTAAGCGTTAATATATCTAGTTCCTCTATACGTTTAAGGCTTGGAAATCTTTCTAATAATGATTTCTTAGATTCGTCATCTACCGCACGTTCTCTACACATCTTACGTATCTCACTTATTAACTGCTTTTTTTCCGTTTCTTCGCGTCCTTGCACTGCATCAAAATAATCATGTTCTACTATGTTAAATGCTGACATCAAAAGATATCTCCGCGAGTATGTTTCCAAAGCACCAAGGTTTTGTATGCCATGCGCACCTTTTAATGCAATTTCTGCCATTGGACTTTCATATTCTAATACCTCACTTGGTTCTTCAATATTTATTATTCTCATAAGTGCCCTATCTTTCGTAAATGTAAATTGTATCATTACCTGATATTCTAAAGTTAATTTATTAATATGTGGTACGATATCACCAAGTTCAAAATAGTTATATCCTGCATATTTGTTTTTCCCTGATTTCTTTATATTTGCTTCCTGCAATTTGTTTGTTATTATCGCTACTTTCCCATAAATATTCATATTTTCACTCCTAAATTCTTAAATTAAAATTTATATTATTTGGTTTTGACAACATTATATCCAACAAACATACTATAAGGTTATTCGCCTTCATATTAATTTCTTTTGCATACTTATCCAACTCCTTAGATATTTTGTCATCTAATTTAAGCCCAAACCTTGACGGTTTAAAAAAATCATTTCCTAATTTCTTAATTCCATTTACGTCTTCCAAAGTATAGATATACCAAAACGGTGGCGCATATGGATCTATTTTTTTGTTACACTCTTCCCTTGTGTGTTCATCCATTATATATTCTATTATCACCCTCTTTGTCACCCCTAATACTGTCGTCATATTCTTTTTTGCCACATCTTTAATTGCGTTGTGCATCCCTTGTATTATGATAATAGTTTTGACCGCCATATTTAACCTCCAACAACATCAAATTTGCTATTCACACCTCCTTTACTCATCTTATGTGTATTATTATACACTCTTTGTTTTATTTTGTCAACACTTTCTGAGAATTTTTTTATTTTTTCTTTAATTTTTTTGCCATCTAACTTTTTTTATGTAGAATGAATATAAAATAAAACAACTTTTTAGAACAAAAAATCTTTTTTTTGCTCTAAAACTTTTTATTTTATGTATTATATGTATATGAATACATAGGAGGTATACAAAATGTCAGTTCTTAACACTAAAACACATTTTTTTAGGTGCAACGGACTTATCAGTGTTAGCAAATTAAAATCCAAGATATCTGAATATATTTTGGAACTTGCGGCTATTAATACACGTATTAATGATATGGAGGATGAAATTATTAAAGGGTATCATCTAAGTGATATTCCAAAAGACACTTCCAAATTATCTGATGAGTCTTTAATAGCTTTCGTGGAAGAACGCCAAAAACTTTTTGATGTTCGTGATTCTATCAATAACAAGATTGATAAATTAAAATCAGAATGCACAAAAATTGAAAACGCAATTTCTCAAATGCCTGATTGCCTATATAAGACTATTATTTCACTTTCTTTTATTGATGGGCTTACTGCTAAGGAAATAAGTAGTAGAATTGGTTGCTCTGTCCAAAATGTTTACAGATATACGCGCTCTTTGCAAAAAACTATATTTGGTGAATTAACGAATAATATTTAGTTTGGAGTATCAATATGGAAAAAATATTATTTGATGTTAACGTGCTCAAAATCCAAATTAATAAGCACGGTGACACTATTGATATTGATCTACGTGATAGATCACAAGTTAATAGTATTCTTAAAGTATTTGATGAATTCATGAGCAAATATCAGGTTTTGGTAAATTCGAATTCAGAAGAAAATAATTGGGATAGTATTGAACAGATGGCTTCTTGGGTTGAAAATAGCATTTGTGATTTATTTGGCAAAGAAATAATTCAAAAAATATTTGGCGTAGAACACCCATCAATACAATTACTTTCTAAGTTCTTAGTTGAGCTTTCCGCAATAATAATCTCTAATACTAAAAAGTATGAAGACGATTTTATTAAAGATATTGAAGGCAAATATTCGTTAAAATATTTTAATCGCTTGAATCAAAGACAAACACGAGCCAAATTATGAATATTTTAATTGACGCATTGCCATATGAATATGAAGGATATTTAATAAACCCTGGATTCCAAACTGGTATATTAATTGATCAGTGTTTATCTGATAAATCTTTCATAGACAATCGCCAACAATTATACACCGCAGCCCGTTTATTGTTTGGGAAAGGTATACCACCCATAGAAGAAGCAATAAATGGATTAAACTGGTTTTTATCTGCTGGTGTCCCTAGCACAAAAGCACCAATTGTTTCTCATGAAACTCGCGAATACAAGACTTTATTTTCATTTGATCAGGATCAATATATGATATATAGCGCTTTTAGACTACGATACGGTATTAATCTTAACAACGCTAATCTTCATTTTTTTGAATTTATTGCTCTATTTAATGACTTAGCTAACACTGCATTCAGAAATGTTATTGATCTTAGAAATATGGACCATACAGATATCAAACAGTATTCACGCAGAGATCAAAAGAAAATTTTAGCTTTGAAACGACAGTTTAAAGTAGTTTCAGATAACAAAAACGAGCCAGAGAAACAAATCACTAAATTTGATAAATTAATTGAGGAGTTTAATAAAAATGCTAAATAAATTTATAATTAACTGTATAGTCACAAAACCATTTGAAATCAAAGACAGTAATGATATTAAATATGTCAGAATACCTGTCGAATCAGCACGCGATTACAAATCTAAAAACGGTAAATACTTAAAAGATTATATGTATATTACCGCTTTTGGGAAAAATGCAACTTCCGCTTTCGAAAACTTCAAGCCTGGCTCCTCTATAATTGCAGAGGGCTACATCACAACAAGTTCATTTACAAAAGACAACGTAAAATACAATACACTTCAACTAGTTGCGTCCCACATTCACGATACTTCAACAGCATCAACAGATACAGGACGCACAAACAAAGTTGGCAGTGATTCTAATATCCAACAAAGCTTTGATGACGATGATTTGCCATTTTAAAAGGCTTAAAAAATGAAGATTTATGTATTTCATTACAATTCAGGTATTCACAAATATACCTACATATCTTTTTAGACTCATTATCTAATAAGTTATCAAAATATTGTATTGGAAAATCTTCATAGATTATAACACTTGAAACGAGCACGGCACATTCTATTGACTCAGTACTTACAAAGTCATCCATAAGATACGCATGTTCGTTGTACCAATTTATAATTAATTTATATATTTTAAGAATTGATTTTGAGTCATCTTCTGGCTTATTTACAAGCCTCAGTAACCGCTTAATATTACCAATAATGTATTTCATATTTTTCATTTTAACTCTCCATTATTTTTTCTTTTATATCTACATATGCTTTACCATCAGTTAAACCGCTACATATAGTGCATATTACAGAAGCGCACTCATAGAGTTCGCTAACTGTGAATTGTTCATATACACTATTAGTTTTTGGTACGTTTTTTTTTGTTCTAAGTGCACCAGCATTTAGGCCAAATACTTTTTTATAAACTAAGTTCTGGTAATGTGCGTATTTAAAAGATTTATGTGGGCTATCTGGTAACCCATCAATTACTTTTTTCATACAAACACGCGCATCTATATATGTTTTACGAGCATTATCAATTTGTTCATTAATTGTACGACTATCCATAATGCTCCTTTCAACAAACATATTTATACATTATATGTCACTTTTTTACAATTGTCAACAACTTTATATAAAAAATATTATTTTTGAGGCAACAAATGAATAATTTTTTATTCTATTATGGTAAAATATTTTCTGGTAAGACTACCACAGCAATTAACAAAGCTTATGAGTTAAAATCTCAAGGCAAAAATATATATGTTTATTTGCCTGATGTTGTTTGGGCACCAAATATTGTATCTCATAATGGGGATCAATACCCGGTATCACCTGAGTTACTTGGGGATGAGCATTTGCATTTTATTCCTTATGATTCTTTTGTTATTATTGATGAAGCACATTTTTTGCCAATTGAGGCAATCAATGTTTTGAAAAACTTAACTACTAACAATCAATGCAAGGTGTTTTGTTTTGGACGCTTGAAACAAAAATTGTTAAAAGTTGCTGATAGAATAATTGAAGTTGCTAATACGAAAAAAAGGTTTGAGACAAATGAAACGCCAATTTGAATCACAACATCAAAAAATTATTTTTGAATTCGCAAATTTTCATCCTTTACTCAAATGGATGTTCGCAATTCCAAATGGTGGGTTCAGAAATCCGAAAGAAGCTTATAATTTAAAACTTCAAGGTGTGAAAGCTGGGGTATCAGATATATTTTTGCCTCTGCCGAGAGGTGGTTATCATGGACTTTTTATTGAACTTAAGGTAGGGAAAAATAAACCAACTAAACTTCAAAATGAATTTATAAATTATGCAAACCAAAATGGTTATTATGCAACAGTTGCTTTTGGCGCACAAAATGCTATAGATATAATACAAAGTTATATTAAAATGTAGGTGATTATTTTGAATAGTAAATTTGAAAAACAAAAAATATATATATCTGAAATGATAGATAACATTATGTTGGCGCCAATCCCGCCACAGTTGGAAGATATTAAAAAAACTATTTCCTTATTAGATATGCCAAATGTTTCGTATAAAAATACTTTGATATTTGCTTTAATTGTTTCTGTATTTTTAAAAGGTATTGCAAAAGGCGACCATGAAATTTTGGAATTCTTAATTAACGTTCAAAATGGTTCAATTAGTTCACAAACATCAAAAACTGATAAAGTGTTTGGGAAATTAATTGATGCTATTAAGGAAATTAAAGAAGATGTTTGATGGATTTACTGAAAAGCAAAAATCATTTGTTCGAGATGTTATTATTGGCGATACTAAAAGGATCAATATATTAGAGGGATCTGTAAGGTCAGGGAAAACCTATGTGAGTTTAATTGCTTGGCTTATTTTACTCGCCCAAATGCCAAATGAGAATAATTATTTGATGGTTGGAAAAACATTGACATCTTTAAAACGAAATTGTTTGTCAATTCTAGATTCGATTGTACCACCAAAATTTTTTAAATACTCGCTAATTAAAAAAGAAGCGAGTATTTTTGACCATAAAATATTTTTAGAGGGCGTTAATGACTCACGATCTGAACATAAAATACGTGGTATGACTTTACAAGCAGCTTATTGTGATGAAATAACACTATATCCTGAAGACTTTTTCACAATGCTGTTATCTCGTCTATCACAAACTGGTTCGAAATTACTTGGGACCACAAACCCTGATTCACCTATGCATTGGTTCTATCAAAAGTTTTTAACTCGACAATCTGAAATAAGTTTAAAAACATGGAAATTTTTACTCGATGATAACACCACTATAGAAACTCAAATACGAAATGATATAAAAAAAGAGTATACTGGTGTTTTTTATGAAAGATTTGTGCTAGGGCGCTGGGTACAAGCTGATGGCATTATATATGATCAGTTTGCAAATGATCCCGAAAAATATATCATTAGTGATATAAAAATTTCACAATTGGATAGTATAAATATTGGTATTGATTATGGCGCGAGCAAATCAAATACTGCGCTTGTAGCTGTTGGATTTTGCAACAAATTTGAATCTATTTGTGTTTTAGATGAAATGCAAATCGAAGGTGTCCAATCACCAGAACAATTGTATAAATATATTGCACAATTTGTGAGAAAAGTATTTTCTAAATTTGGAAATATAAACAATATTTTAGCTGATTGGGGTGGCCTTGGGCAGGTCTTAACAAAGGGACTTAGATACTACCTTTATAGATATGTTGGACAGTTTCAAGTGTCGGATTGTAAAAAAATCAAAATTATTGATCGTATTCAGTTATTGAGTAGACTTATGAGTTTTCAAAGATTTAAAATAATGAATACATGCACAAATACAATTGAATCACTCAGAAATGCAGTTTGGGATTCAAGCACAATAGATACTAGGCTAGATGATGGATCGGTCAATATAGATATGATAGATGCTATGGAATATGCTTTTATTCCACATGCTAGTATTCTTAATTCTAAATTGAACATTATTCCTAAATTGAAAAGGATGAATATTATATGATTGAAACAAAACAAGGAATTTTTGATTGTATAGTCATTGGTGGCGGGATTGCCGGATTAACAGCTGGTTTATATCTTGCTTATTCATGTACTAAAGTTTTAGTTTTTGAGCGTGAATTGTTTGGTGGAAAACTCAATTATATTCCAACAGTTGAAAACTATGCTGGTTTTTCAAGTATCAAAGGAAAAGAACTAAGCCAAAAAATTTATTCACAAGTTTCTAAATTCGGAATTACTAAGTATGCTGAAGTAATTAAGGCACAGCTTGATGGGATAATTAAAAAAATTTATACAGATAAAGGTATTTATTTTGCTAAAACTGTGATTATTGCTATTGGGTCCCAACCACGAACACTTGAAGGATTTGAAAATGAGAATTTTACATATTGTGAACTTTGTGATGGGCATTTCTTTAAGGGTGAAAATATTGCTATTGTAGGTGGTGGCAACAGCGCTTTTGAATGTGCAAAATATATGAAGGATATTGCAAAAAAGGTACATTTATTAATTAGATCAAATCAAGCACGTGCTGATTTAAAACTAGTAAAAGACATATCCACTATTAAAAATTGTTTTATACACTATAATACGAAACTTTTGTCTATACATGAAGACGTTAACAAAATTGAAATATTAGAAAATGGTAAAGCACGCACACTAAACTGTGCGAGAGTATTTTTAAAGATTGGATATACATTTGATAATTCCTTATTTCCACAGCTAAAAAGTGATAACAATGGGTTTAGCATTGTGACTGGAATACCTGGTGTGTATGTTGCTGGTGATTGCAAATCGTCACCAATTAAACAGCTAGTAACTGCAGCAAGTGATGGTGCAATAGCTGCTATAATTGCAAGAAAATTTTTGTCTGGGATTGACAAATTCGTGTGAAATGGTATAATAGTAGCGTGCCTTGTTTACGGGCCGTTTATTGGATTTTAAAATTAATATAAACAACCGCGTTAGTAGCACGGTTGCTTATTTTGTTTACGATATCAATGAATATATTGATAACTTGCAAAGTTATCAACAGAATACTAAGTATTGTTAACAACTTCTTAAGCATAATCATCACCTCTTTCTTCAACTAAGTAAGTTAGAATAGAAGCAACGACTCCGCACTTTTTAAGACACGCTAAAGCCATTATAAAGTATTGACAAATTAATGTAAAATGATACGATAATAGCGTTCCTGTGGAGCACGGGTACATCTAATTACAATTTTTAAGATTACTACCGTGATAATAGCACGGTAGATTTTTTTAGAATAATATGATATAATAGTAGCGTGGCTCGGGAACGGGTTCATATTGTTTTAAATATTACTACCGTGATTGTGGCACGGTAGATTTTTTTATGAGTTCTAAAGAAACTCAGAATTTGTAATATCAACAAGATGATATTCAAAATTTGAATGATCTTATCTCTCATAATCACCCCTCCTCTCTCTAGCAGACAGCTAGTCAGGAGAAATGAACCCGTGCAACCCAAGACACGCTGAACTAATTATATGTAAAATACAAAATAATACAAGAAATTAGATAAAAGATAGATTTTGTATAATTTATTCCTTTAGACATTGTATTATAATAGGAAAAATTGATATTTTGGAGTTAATATGATTGAGATTATTGATATTGTTTTGTGGTTCTTCTCATTGTTGGCGGTATATGGTGCGGTTTTGAATGTTTTAAAGAAGGGATCGTGCTTTTGGGTTTGGACTATATGTAATATATTTTGGTTAATATATGATATTGTAACTTCACAAATAGCACGTGCAATTTTAGATTTTATGAATTTAGTAACTTCCACGTGGGGCATAATTGCGTGTTTTAAAAAAAGAAATCAAAAGTGAATGAAAATATAAAACTATTACTACCGAGGTTTTAAACGGTAGTGAACCATTATTAGTTTATCTTAGTATGGTCTTGCCACAAATGAAGAAATTTTAGGAGAACATATATGTCCAACAAAATGGAAGGTCACCAAGGATCATGAAGGTCTACAGAAAGAAAATGTGGCAAAACCGATTACATTATTACATAAACGAAACGGAAATCAAGAGCACCAATTATTAACAATGTGTTTAAGATAATTAATAAGTTGGTAAGATTTACAAAAGATACGCCCATTATTTTTTATAGCACCAACAACATACAAATTTCTATACATAAACTGATTTTCTTTACTATCGTGAATAAGAGCCTCAATTTTTTTAGAATTACTTGTACCATTTTGTCTGATGTCGCTATACAAACCCAATATTATTCTTTTTCTTTCTTTGTTTAATTCGCATAACGCTGTAAATCTACCGATTTCACAAACAACACCTGAGTCCATTTCAACACCATCCATAACTGATATCATAATATCAGAATCGTCAAGCATCATATTGTCAGAATTATAAATTGAAAGGCTACTCGCAAATAATTCTTTATCATTTATACTTGCATTTTCTTGCGGTACGTAAAGGTAAACATCTGGGAGCGCGTTTCTAATTTCGTTTGCTAAAAATTTGTTATACATTTGATCAGATTCCGAAAACAATGAATTTGCAAGATATATCTTCATAACACCCCACTAATGTTGAATATTTTCTAGATAAACAAGTGAAAGTATAGAATATCCTGCAATGTCAGTCAAAGTATCAATCAATTTTTCGTCAGATTCTGTATCGCTAAGTCCTTTAACTATTATTTGTTTCAATCTGTTTAATTTATCTTCTAAACGCACACATATAAGACAATTGCCGTATTCTTCAAGGGTATTGAAAAAACTATTACCATACATTTTATTTTTTTCTACGAGAGTACTTTTTATTTTTTCACATTTAGAAACTATATTATCTTCAACAAACGAATTGTTCATTGTTCCACCCCCCCTTTTTTAACATTTAGGAATTAGAATCATGAACCAGTAGAGTCATCACTACTGGAGACGTCATCCATATCAAAATAATAAGCTGTCTCAACCCCCAGCTTACCAATTTTATCTAGAAGACCAGTTTTTTTCAATGAATCTGGTAAAAACAGTTTTACTAATCTGCCTTTAACATTTTCGACTGCAGACAAGTGTACATTTACCACTTTAAAATTAGAATTCACAAAATGGACATAACGCGGTACGATTATCATTTTTTTTTCATTTGCACCGATATATATTTTCCAAAGTTTAGCAGTGCCTTTATTTGTATCGACTATAAAACTACAGTCATCTGAAAAAATTTCCATTTTTATTGCATTACAAACATCAAAAAAAGGATTTATCATTAACAACGATGAACTCAAACATGCAAATATTTTATTAAAATTCATAAATAACCTCCATGAATTAATAATAGCATACATATACAAAAAAGTAAACAGATATTCTAATTTTTTACTTTTTTTTGCAAAAAACTGATATTGACATTTAGTTTTAAAGAGATATAATAGTAGCAAGGGCCCGCTTTCAGCAGTTGGTCCTATAAGTTAGATTAAAATTGTATCTGCCTTTTCTAGCTCAAAGGCAGTTATTTCTTTATGATTTTATAGATCATTACCAAAATAAGAAATATTAGTAAAAGATCTACTGCCATAAACATCACCTCCCTCTTAGTGGGAAGTGACCAACTACCTTTTTCGGACTACCCTTGCTCATTTCATTATAATTATTTGACAAAAATTAAAAAAGAGGTACAATAATAGCAAGGGCCCGTATTAGCGGTTTGTCCTATAGTATGCTTAATTTATAACCGTCAGCTTTACTAGAGAGACGGTTATTCTTTTATTATTAAAAGAATTATGATCAAGATTATTAATAACACAATTAAATCTTTATTCATAAGTCATCACCTCCAATATTGGAGAGTGACAAACCGCCCTCTTCGGACTACCCTTGCTCATTTCATTATAATTATTTGACAAAAATTAAAAAAGAGGTACAATAATAGCAGGATACCGCAAAAGCGGCTGGTCCTAATCAAAGCAAACGTATAAATAACCGCAAACTTTTGATCGAGGAGCGGCTATTTTATTAATTCTTTAATTATTTTAACTATAAATAAAGAGTTAACAACAATCTGAGATACAATAAAAATATCATTCAGACTCATTATATCACCCCCTTTAAAAGGAGAGTGACCAACCGCCCCGGACATCCTGCTTATATTATTATAAAACATTGACATTTAGTTTTAAAGTGATATAATAGTAGCAAGGAACCCGCTATAGCGGCTGGTCCAATCGTAATGAAAACACTTATTCGCTTGTTTCATCACAACAAGCGGTTATTTTTTTATAGTTAAAATTATTATTAAAACTATAACTAATATGAGAAATACCAAAGCAAGTATTTCATTCATGATCATCACCTCCATTTCAAGAGGAGTGACCAACCGCCATTTGGATTATTCCTTGCTCGTTCTATTATAATTACTTGACAAAAATTAAAAAAGTGATACAATAATAGCAGGATACCGCTTTTGGCGGTTAGTCCGAAGTCAAATTTTTTTTGGTTATTTGCCGTTTCTCTGACTTAGAAGCGGCTATTTCAATATATCTTTTATGATCTTTATCAACAACATTACAGTTAATATAACCTGCAGTAGTAGATAGGCTTCATAAATATCCATATATTATCACCTCCCTTTTAAGGAGAGTGACTAACCGCCTCAGGACATCCTGCTTATCTTATTATAATTATTTGACAAAAATTAAGAAAGAGGTACAATAATAGCAGGATACCGCTTTTGGCGGCTAGTCCTTAGCAATGAAATTAATTACCGCTTTCTTTCACTACAAGAAGCGGCTATTTTATTAATTCTTTAATTATCTTAATTATAAATAAAGAGTTAACAACAATCTGAGATACAATAAAAATATCATTCAGACTCATTATATCACCCCCTTTAAAAGGAGAGTGACTAACCGCCTCAGGACATCCTGCTTATCTTATTATAAAACATTGACATTTAGTTTTAAAGTGATACAATAATAGCGTGACCTGGTGACGGGTTCATTACTGCACTTTTATGACAATAACTACTACCGTGTTTGTGGCACGGTAGTTTTTATGATGAGTTTTAAAGAAACTCAAAATTTGAAGTATCAATAAAATGATATTTAAGATTTGAATAATCTTATCACTCATAATCATCCCTCCTTTCACTGACAGACTGTCAGATTCGAAGGAATGAACCCGTGCACCCAAATCACGCTAAAATTAGTATAAAGCATTGACAAACGAATATGAACTAACTAAAATACAAAATGCCTGGTAAATACCAGCAAAAACGATAACAAAAATTAATCTCCTTTAAGATGCGGGAGGTTAATTTTTTTCTTGAGAATATTCTGAGATAATAGTATAATAGTAGAAAAGTATTAAAAAATAATAGTAAAGGTAATGAAAATGACAGAGACAGGTAATTTCCAAGTATTTCTCTCGTGCAGGCGTGATGACGAAAGTGGTATTCCGGAAACTATTGTAAACCCTACTTATACAGTAGAATACAATTATGGTTCATATCAACGAGTTGATGACATATGTTTTATAACATTCCATATTAAAGCAAATATCACAAATGGAGGCATTGGATATGCCTCAATACTTGGCTTACCGTACAAAAGTGCGGATTCGTGTGGTGGGCAAGCTTTAGCAATGCAGGAAATGTTTTGTGGTGCAAGCACAATTGGTAATTTAACATGTGCAATAAAAGACAATACTAAACAAATAAATTTACAGCAGAATAATGGACTTTCAGCATTTTATTGGGGCTTAGGTACAATTTGGATTGGGTTTTCAGGTTCGTATTTTATAGATGAGAATGCACCATCTGGTTGGATAGATCCAATTTATAACCGTACGCAAGCTGATATTGATAAATTAGAATTATACAAATCGATAGGATATAGAAACTTAAATGAGCAGCAGAAAACGGAATATTTAGCTGGTATGATTGGCGCGTTAAATTATAAAGATTTAAATAGGATTGAGAATGACCTTGAATTACTCAGTAGATTATTAAATATTCCGTCTATAAATAAAACAGATTGGAATATGCTTGATATATTTGGAGGTGAGGAATCTGACCGAATTATTAACCAGTTAAAAAATATGGTATTATGTTTTGACTCAACTGGTTGGCCCCAAGTCCCAGATAGGCCACTTAACTATTACGTAAAAATCAACACAATTGAGAGCTTATTGATGCTTATGTATCAATCGTGGATTGGAACTTCAATTTATACGTTTCTTACAAACAATGGTGACCGTTTCCTAACTAATAATGGCGAAAATTTTATTGTTTCAGATGGGGCTACACGAGTAGAACTTATAACTTCCAACCATGAGCTGATACTTACGACAACAGGTTATTTGAATGTATTTGAAAAACCTATTTAATCATTTAAATTAAATTCTGATAATATATTACTATTATCTCTTATATATTTGCTAACAATCATATTTAGGGCACTATTATTTGTCATACCTTGTGCTTTATTAATTTGTGTAAATTTATTCCAAGTATGTGTATGAACTTTAGCAGAAATAATTTTTTGTTTATTTTCTTGAAAATTTGGCGTTTTAATAATTTTATTTTCATATATATTTTTAGCCATTTATCACCTCAAGTAATTCATCAGTAAAATTTTTATAATCAACACAAGTATTAGAATTCGGAGCAAATTTTGCCAAAGGTACAGCTTTAAGAGATATAGCCTCACGACAAGCTACTGATTCACGTATTTTAGTATTAAAAGCTTTCAAACCTTTGGGTGCGAGTAACTTATTTATTGCATTCGATATTTCTTTAGAAACACGTGTATAAGGGTGCGCTTTTGTAATCAAAAGCCCAGCCAATTTTATAGAAGGATTGACTGTATTCGAGATTGACTTAACAACATTGAGAATTTCAAAGATCCCATTTATCGACCATCCCGATTCATCTGTAGGGAGCAAAATAAAATCGGAAGATGCTAAAGCGTTTAAAGTCATAATAGAGAGTTGTGGTGGGGTATCAATAATGACATAATCATATTTGTTAATATTTGCCATTGAACGTTTCAAATGTAACAAACGATTAGAATCATCTAATACCTTAATATCAACATTTTTGAGACATTTATCTGATGGAATTATATCACCAACACTAGTACGTTGAATACAAAGATTTGCATTAACATCAGCACACATAATATCCATCATTGTGTAAGTATCGTAAGTCTTGGCACCGTAGAAAGTTGTTGTATTACATTGTGAATCTGTGTCTACAACAAGAACGTCGAACTCATATATTTGTAATTGATTCGCAAGGCAAATAGTAGTTGTTGTTTTTCCACATCCACCTTTATTATTGACTACTGATATTATTTTACACATCAAACACCACCTAAAATAATACTTTTTATAATATTTATTATTTTAATATAATATACTGCACATGTCAACAAGTTTTTTTAAAAAAAAAGCGTTTTAAATGATAAAAAACTTAGTATGATAGACTCAATTTAGGTGACGAATAAGTGCAAAACATGGCACTTATTTTTTTGGTGGTATTTATGGTAATGAAATGTGACGGTGATTGTTTTAACTGTAAATTTAAGGATTGTATCTTAGAATATGATGAGATAGAGGCATATGAGGAACTTGACGAATATGTATTAGATACTGATGACAAAAAGAAGCGCAAGGCAAACCGTTTATACCATAAAAGTAAAAAATACAAAGAATACCAGCGCATATATCGTCGGAATTACTATAAGACACACAAATTATATTTTAAAAAACGAAAACATAAATACTATTTGAATAATCGTGAAAAGATATTAAAACAACAAAAAGAATATAGAGAAAAGTATCAAAAAGAAATAAGGGAGCGCCGCGAAATTAAAAAAACGCAGCGCCTTTTTAATATTTTAAAACCTATAGTGATGAAGCGAGTTGAAATGATAATGAACCTTGACAAAAATTAAAAAAAAGGTACAATAGTAGCAGGATACCGCAAAAGCGGCTAGTCCGTTTTAGTTAATAAGTGAGATTATTGATAACCGTCACTCTTACACAGTAGCGGTTATTTCTTGAATATTTTATAGATTATTATAAATATTATGACTAATAATAATAAATCTATATTCATAATATCACCTCCCTTTTGGGAGAGTGACTAACCGCCTCAGGACATCCTGCTTATTTAATTATAATTGATTGACAAAAATAAAAAAAGAGGTACAATAGTAGCAAGCGTTAACCGTTTAAACGGCTAGCCATCAAATTTAACTGATTAAAATAGTCTCATTTGGAGTGGCGACTATTTTAATATTTCTTTTATGACCTTAATTAATAGTAGTACAGTTAATATAATCTGCAATAATATATAAGTTTCATAAATATCCATATGTCATCCCTCCTTTCACAAGAAGGTATGACTAGCCGCCAATGGCACGCTTGCTTATTTAATTATAATTGATTGACAAAAATTAAAAAAGAGGTACAATAGTAGCAGGACGGCGCAGAAACGGCAAGTCCTAATTAATGAATTTATTATGACCGCTTACTTACTGTACAAGAAGCGGTTACTTTTTTGTAATCAGAAATATTAAAAGTAATATTAAGAATAATAAAACTAAATTCCAATTCATTCAATCACCTCCAATGTTGGAGAGTGACTAGCCGCTTCCGGACATCCTGCTTATTTAATTATAATTGATTGACAAAAATTAAAAAAGTGGTAAAATAGTAGCGTGACTCGTTTGCGGGTCGTTATATTAATCGTTTTTAGTTATTATTATAACAACCACATTCACAGTGCGGTTGTTATTTTTGTATTCTTTAAATTGAAGAATCAACGAAGTTAATTCGATTGATAATAACAATAAGTCAAACAAATCTAACATGATGTCGCCTCCTTTCTGAGACAAACAGTCTCAAGAAAGAAAAAACGACCCGCACTCTTCGAGGCACGCTAAATCCATTATAACATAACACATAAAATTATGTGTTTTTTTATAATTTAATGGTATTGGACAAATAAATGTGAAATTATTATTGCCACAATTATTTTGTATATTATAATCATATAATAGGTATTACTAAAAACAATTGAGGTGTTAAATGGCACAGTCAATAAATATATATCACACTCCTAAAATACAAACTGGAGATTTTCAAATAACATTAACTTGTAGACGTGATGAGGAAAGTGGAGAACCACAAACATTAGTGAACCCTACATATACGGTAGTATATAATTATGGCAAATATAAAAGAGTCGATAATATATGTTTTATAACATTTCATATTAAAGCTGAAATTACAAACCAAGGTCAAGGATATTCATCACTCGGTAACTTGCCTTTCACAAGTATGAGTGGAGCCGGTGGGCAGGCGCTTGCTATGCAGGAGATGGGAGGCGCTATTGTCACGTCACTCCCTGGACTTACCTGTACAATACCTGATGGTACAACACAAGTTAATCTTGAACAAAATAATGGGATTTCAGCATGTACATGGGATACAGGCACAGTTTGGATTGGATTTTCAGGCTCGTATTTTATTAATGAAAATCCATAAATTTTAATAATTGTAAGGAGGTGATTAAATGGGTGAATCGCTAATAACAAGGCGTGCAGGTGCTGGCGGCGGTGGCGAGGCAACAATTACTTTTGAAAATTACTCACATGCTACAAATTTAACACATATCAGTGCAAGTGATCTATCTTCAGCTAGGAGAGAACTATCAGGAACATCTGTAGGGGAATATGCATTGTTTGCTGGTGGTTTCGCTAATAGTGGCAATTCTTCCACAGTAGACGCATATAACACGTCACTTACACGAAGTACTCCAACTGCTTTAAGCGTAGCTAGGAACTACCTATCAGGAGCATCTGTAGGGGAATATGCATTGTTTGCTGGTGGTGTCATTGGTGGTAGCTTTTCCCCCACAGTAGACGCATATAACCCGTCACTTACACGAAGTACTCCAACTGCTTTAAGCGTAGCTAGAGGATACCTATCAGGAGCATCTGTAGGGGAATATGCATTGTTTGCTGGTGGTACCGGTAGTAGCTATTTTACCACAGTAGACGCATATAACACGTCACTTACACGAAGTACTCCAACTGCTTTAAGCG
>JAEIGA010001192.1_pt1 | contig 40045 bp, 79 predicted proteins | sample 9270691 | NCBI WGS metagenome assembly JAEIGA01 (sample SAMN17057246, study PRJNA624740) | gut metagenome | biome: biome; isolation source: fecal sample | host: Bos grunniens | place: China: Xizang | collected 2019 | reverse complement strand
TATCTTAACATTGGTGCCTTTAATCTCATATTCAAGATTTATCAACTCATAAACTAGCAATGTTGTTTGAATATAAGGCAGCTTATACTGCGTTTGTTCATAAACTGGCATTTTTGCAAAACCTTTAATTTTATCTTTTAAAACTTCTTCAGCTTCAAACTCGGAAATAAGCAAATTGATTTTTCCGTTTTGGAAACCGCTACGAAGAAGTGTGCATATTTCATTATTAAACGATGCACTTGCTTTAATTGACCAAATTACTTTTGGTGCATTGTCAACTTTGCATCTTTCCGCCATAGCTTTATCATTACAACAAGAGAGAGCGGGATACAATTCACCAGTAGTGGGGTCAACTATATCTTGAATAAGCATATCAAATACACTCAAACCAACACCATTAGTATCCACAACTAAATCTGTACATTTATACATATCAAACAATCTGCGAACCACCAATGCCAATTCGTCGGTTGTCAAACCTTCATGATTTTCCATATATATAATATTAGAAGTATAATTATCGTTATTTGTTGGGATTGCACTGTTAATTATAATTGCACTTGCGTCATTATTTTGTTTCTTAGATGCCATAAGTGCTATATCCACAGATAAAATTCTACGTTCATTAGTCACTAAGTCTGGTATTTTTAAATTTTTACCACCTATTAAAGAAGTAGGGTATATAGCAGTTTTTAATTTTCTACGATTTGAAATATCATCAAATGTAAAAAATGCACCGTCTGTATCGCCATAAAACAAAGACTCCATTTCCATGCTAAACTTCATTGCATCAAAATCAGATTCTGACATTTCATCTTCAATTTGTTCTCTTGACAACAAACCCTCTTTAATAGCTATTTGATAGGGTAAACTACATATAAAATATTTCTTAGTTTCGTCCAACATATTTTTAAAATATGCCTTCGCCTTATCAAACGACCAATGTGATTTATACCACGCAGAACTCATATAAAGTTCTTTATTACGTTCTAATAAATGTTCATACTTTGGATTGTTTAAGTAATTTGGTTGTCTTGGAGCCGTTAAGAATCTTCTAAGAACCGTATTAATAGTATCTAAATCTACCATTCTAAATTCGTCTACTATTAATATATTTGCTCTGGCTCCTCGTCCAGAGTCTGAAGCAGTTACAACTCTTATCCAAGAACCATTAGCAAACTCAATAACTGCTTTGTTAGCTCCAACAGCAGCATATGTAATTTCTCTTCGCAAGTTGTCTGAACCCCAACCATAGTTCTTCATAAAGTCATCTGTTATTTTAAGAAGAACCTCGTTTGCCTGTGGTCTGGTTGCTGATGCTATACAAATTTTTGTTTTAGGAAAAAGTATGCATCTTATAACACAAAAGAGAGCCGTGAGCCAAGTTTTTCCTTGTCCACGACTGGCAATATACATAAAAAAATTGCTACACATCATCATGTATAACAATATCTTTTGAAATAATTTTAAATTAATATTTAAATAATCTTTGGCAAATCTTTGCGGATTACAACGGTAAAAACTAGCCCAATAAGCAACACCGTTCATAATTCTTTCAGATTTTTCATTTGCCAACTGCTTTTCTGATTTTTTCTGTTGCATATCGATTCAACACCTCTTTATTCGTCGGGCAAATCAGATAGCTGGTCGCCAAATATTGTATCAAAATTTAATTCAGAATCATAATCCTCTTCATCTACGTTATATTCTGGTTTATTAACTGTAAATTTCTTCATCATAGAAGAATACAAATTTGAAAAGGCATTTTTTACATTTAACATTCTGCAAGTATGTCCTCTAAAGAATGTATCAACATAATATCCTATCTTATCAACATCTTTTAATTCTTCGTCTATTTCTGGCAAAGGTCTTTCATTTTCCCATTTATCAATTAAAGTGCCAAAGGTTTGATTATCTGCCGTGGTATCACCACTGTTTTGTTTGGGTTGCAATTTTGCAGCATCAAGCAAATCTCTAAAAGTAGCATCTAAATGTTTGGTGTCTTCGCCTCGCCTTGTTGCTTTCAAAATTTCAAGTTGCTTAAAACAAATTCTTTTAAATATTTCTTCTTGAGCTTTAGTGTTGCATTCGTGTCTTGCAATCCAATCATCGTATTGTTCTTGCAAGAATTCATAATCTTCATCAGTAAAACCACTGCCAAAAAAATTAATTGTTATTTCGCTTACATTTCTGTCTTCGACAACATCCGTGTGGACATTTGCCATATCTATTTGTTCTTCTTCATACACAGTATTGTCATATGTATTATCTCTACCTTGTTTCAGTTGCACTATTTTCATATAAGCAGCCATAGCAGTAATATCCATTTTACGCCGTTTTGCGTCGTTTATAGCATCATTGTAAGCTTTCTCGTTAAAGTAAATATCAAAAGCCATACACAGTCTTCTAACAGCTTTTTTCTCAGGATTTAAACATCCTTCATTTGTATATCTTTCAAGAAAACATTGATAGAGCTTACCGATACACTGTTTACAGTATGGGATTTTGCCTATATTAACATAAAGTTCACTATTTGATTTGTAATAATTCGTATCAACATATTCTTTACCACAATAAAAACATCTACACTTTTCTTTTGTTGATTTAGCCATATTGCATTCACCTCCACAATATTTCTACATCACATGTTTAATTATTAAAAGAAATAGACTTTTTATTTTCTGACCATTCATTTAATAATCTATCTAATTTTTCATCTTTAACATAAACCCAAAAAAGACTTTTACTATTTGGGTTCAGTGCTGCCAATTTATATCTCATACCATTCTCATAGAGAAATTCTCTTAAGTTGAGAGAATAGCAGCAGTATAATTCTATATCCATATATATATTTACCTCTTTAATTCAACTTAAATATGTATTCGCAAGTTTTCCCTTTATCTTGTTCAAACACCAATAATTTAGCAGAAGCATTTGATGTCTTTCTTAAAGACAAAGAATAACTATCTACACCAATAATAGAACCAATGTTTATTACTTCTTGATTCACACCAACTTCTTCGACTTTATTATGATGCAAATGACCTGCTAACAAATATCGAATATGTATTCCATAAATAGAAGAAAACTCTTTTATAGCATTTCCCATATTCTTCACTTCCCCGTGTATTCCTAATATTGGATTGCCTACAAGTTCCGCATAAATATAACCAGTAGGATTCTCAATATATTCAAAATTAGGGTTATCTTTTAATCTTGTTTTAATGAACTCAGATACAACCTTACCCATATTGTCTTCTGTAAAAGTACCTTTTGGCTGTCCTAATTGACGAAGTTCAGTATGATTACCATTGGTAGACTGATATTTTACTCGCACATATTTTGTCAGTTCATTAAGCCAATTACTAATAAAATCAGCATATTTAATTGTCCCATCAACAACTCCATATCTTAACTTCATTAGTTGAGAAACCCTCAGAATGCCATCACTAAAATCTCCCATAGAAAAAACATTCAATGTATCAATGTTTTCCTTTTGAATAATCTCGATGGTTTGGTCAAACAAATCCCACATTCTTTTTTCAAAAATCTCTGGACTATAAGCGTTAAGAATATCTCCGAACAATCCTCTTAATTCAAACTCTACGCCATAGTGTTCATCACCAAAAACTAATGCATAAGCACGAGAATTATGAGTAGGATAAATATGCTGAGGTATATCAAGAGAGGGGAGAGAGGATACCGCATTGCAAATTTTCTCCGTAATCAACTCATCTCTTGCTTCTTCTCTTAACCAACGAGAATACTCTAATTTTTCAGTTTGCACTTGTGCTTTTACTTTTTGCAATTCACGCTTTTCAGTTTGTAACTTTTTATAGTATTCATCTTCGTTATCACCAAATACGCCAGCCTCATAAAAATCTCTCGCATACTTAACAGCTTTTCTATAAGCTGATTCGTCTCTGTATTGAGATTCGTCATCACCAAATAACTCCTTATTAACAAAAGGGGTTATTTCTTTCCAATTTTTATATTTACCCGATTGAACCAATTCATCTATTCGCCAAATATATTGATGAAAATTCTCAATCTCTAATTTTTTAAAATCATTCATATTTTCCACCTTCACACCTTTACTAAAAAATAAAAAAACAGTGTATAAATACACTGTATAATCATAATTAGTTTATAATTTTTGGAGCTGCAAACGGGATTCGAACCCACGACCTCTTCCTTACCAAGGAAGTGCTCTGCCGACTGAGCTATCGCAGCATGATGGTGCTTCTGACCAGACTTGAACTGGTACGGTATTGCTACCGAGGGATTTTAAGTCCCTTGCGTCTGCCGATTCCGCCACAGAAGCATATTTTATTTAGGTTAATAATTATTTTAAAATTAATTCAAACTTCATTCATTTAAGTTTTCAGCGATTACGCTAAGATTTCTCTTATTTGTTCCGCTGAAAACTTTACGCCATTTGCCAATGCAAAGAGCATTAAGATTTTTCTAAGTCTCGACATTTCAATGCCTCCCATCTTTATAATATGATGTCGTCAGCCACCTATCCACAAGGATAGGCAACTAACAAACAAAGAAAGGTAAAAAAATGAATGAAAAGAAGTACCGCCGCCGCCTTTATTAAAGCAGCGGGGCTTTATATAAACAACGTTTCCGTTGATTATAACAAATTATTTACCATTTAATTTCTCACAATAAGAGCGAGTGATATTAAACTTGGGTTTAATCTTGCTTTCTACAAAACTCGTTTTACCAGTTAAGTTATTTTTCTTTTCCTTTTTAGGAATATAAGTTCCGTCCAAAGCAATACCTTCAAACAATCTAATACACACATCTCTGTCTTCATTTACAGAAGAAAGGATGTCGAATATATCTTTCTCTAATGCATTATAAATTTCTTTAACATCAGATATATTATTATTAGTTTGTTTGGCGATATCTTTAATAATATTTTCTTTTGTAAATCTAATTGTTTTTTCCATTAATTCACCTCAAATATTTTTACATAAAAATCTCGATTTTAATAAAGAGACAGTTTAAAATGAAAATTTTATTATTTCTTGGTTATCCTTTATTGTATATATAACAACAAAAAACCGTTATGCACGACCTTGAATTAGGGTTGTATAAGCCGATTCTGCTTTGTTCTTAATGTGTTTGTTATAATAATCATTATTGTATTTGATGCGTTTTTTCTGTCTGACTTTTTTTCTGCATTCATTACAATACTTAGTAGAAAAGTCTTTTTTATTTGTTATTTCAATCATAGCACCACATTCTTTGCAATTTTTATATTTCTTATTTCGTCCACGCTTTAATCCATTCTCATCTTTTTGCCAATTTAACATTTCACCTTCAAGACAATCACAAATATAGCTAATATAAAAATTATCCTCATTAGCAAATTCATATATATATTTACTTGTTAAATTTATATTTTCATATTCGTCAATTAATTTAGTGTTATTAAAAGCATTTCGCAAAAACGTCTCAGCAACTCTTTTATATTCATTCCAAGGTTTGTTTATTTTCTGTTTTTGATACATGGACTTAAGTTCGCTTGCCTTATAAATAGAATCCTCAATAATATTAGTTAATTCTTCTGCGTTCATTTCAGCACCTTTTATCCAACGATAATATAGATTGTAAGGTGTTTTTAATAAATCCATATAATCTTTTCTTAAGATGACTTCTTTATCACAATATCTTGTATATAGATTGTTTACCTTTTGTCTTATTAAGCTGCACCAATCAGTATCATTAGTCATTGCCTTATATCCAATATAATCAACTTCAGACCAAGTATTAAAAACTTGACCAATTTCTGAATCCAACAAATCATCTCTTACCTTAAATCGAATGGTCTTAGTATATACACGTCTTTTATTTTGACTACCCCACAAAGAGGAGCAGAATGAATTAAAAATCTCATTCTTTTCCTCCTGTGACTCGGCATTTTTATAATCATCAATTATTTCATATAAGTACTTATCTATATTCGCTCACCGCCTGAAACTCGTAGAACTTACCCAGATATTCATAAGAATTATTTGTTTTATAAGGTACTTCAACAATAGATATATGTCTTCTTGGATTAGAATTGTTTTTTAAATTTTTAATAATGTAATCAGCATAGCCAGCCCATGCAAAAGATTTACTAATTGAAAAATTATTATATGAAGTTTTAATTACATAATTTGCAACTGTTTCTTCGTCCAACTTTAATTCATTAATTAAATTCTCTTTGAACTTTTCAGTAATCTTACTCATAATGAAATAATAGTCTCCATTAGATTTATTATCTTTATGTAAATTCAAATGTTTCCTAGATTCATCTGCATATTCATTGATATAACGTCTAACAATTCTAATAATCTTTTTATCAGTTAAATCCAAATCATTATTAACAATTAATACTCTCGTATCTATTAAGTCATTAATATTGTTACTCCATAAAATATTCTTCTTTTCCCATGTACAAATATAATCGCACAATTCATTCATAGGGGAGGGGGAGTGGTAAGCATTTAATTTAAATCTATCTTCCTTATTTTCAATTAGCTTATTCTTCTCTTTTAGATTGGTATAAGCTTTAAGTTTCTTTGGATAATTAAACAACAGAAAATAGGGGAGCTGTTTTAAATGTTTTCGCAACCCACTACTCATTTGCCAACGAGTTCCTGTTTTAAGAAAATCAATTTCTTTTCCTTGGAATATACGTAAAAGAGAAGAATAATTAGAATATAACTCTTTAATTTCATCATTCGTTGTATATTTATTTTCTATGCTGGTTGCAACATTGGTTATTTCACCAATTCTATTATCTCTGGTCATAACCTCGTATTCGATAAGATTTTCTTTATTATATTGTTTTGGCTTGGCAGTTGCTTTATCTTCAATATCCAAGATGATATTTTTATCAATCTTAGAATCAATTACTATAGGTTCATTGCACAAAAGAAAGATATCACCGTCAAAGTCTGCACCACCTTGCTGTGGAGCAGATATATCATACATATTAAACATAACAATATCTTGGTCTTTAAAGTGACCAAACCATTTGTTTGTAATTTCATTATGTACAATCTTAATTTTGTTAACCTCTGACGCATCTACTAAAGGGGAGCGGAAGGATACAATATCACCACTATCAAAATTGCCACTATATAATTCTCGCTCTTTTAAACATCCTATGGGAACTAATCCAGCTGCATACTGTAAATATCCAATCATATCGCCAACACCAGTATGGTAAAATCCTGAACAATAAATTTTACCAACTTTTGCTTCATCAATAGACTTTTTTAATTTACGATATATAAACTGTTTAACAGCAGGGTCTTTAAGCATGACATCGTTGACCAATGCAGCCTCAAGATATTTGCTTTCAGGTTCATAATCCTCAGTATTATTAATTCCCATGAATTTATATGTATAGAACTTATCGCCTTTAATAATCTTTTCAAATAGAGAAGTTGTATACTTAGCTAGTTCGATTATCTTACCGTCATTATCTGGATTCAGAATATCGTAATCTAACATACTCTTATTCTCAAAACAATCAATGTATTTAGAATTCCACAAATCCAAACACTGGAGATACTGAAAATTCATTCGGGTATATTTATTTAGATTTTTAATATGATGACTGTATTTACTAATACCAAGTTTGTATTGATACTTTGTAACAGTATTCATATATTCAGTCCAAGCATTCGCACCATATTTATCCTTAAATAATTTATGTCCTTTAAACATTGATATATTCCAAATACAATCAATATCATCAACATGATGTTTGTATCCATAAATATCAGTAATATATTCAAAGCCCCATTCTTTTAATATTTTTCTAAAAGGGACATAGACAGAATATCCTTTAACAAAAGGCAATCTTACCTGTACACCAGCAGCCTCATAATCCAATTCCAATTGTTTACTAACTTCTTTTGTAAACTCATATTCGTGGCATCCACAACCATCAAAAGGGGAGAGCTTTAAATCCTTATATCCTTCTTCAATTTCTCTTGCATTATAAGTCTTCTTTTTGTTAGTATCTTTATCTATAAATTCTCGTTTGCGCTCAACAACATACTTGATAAGCTGATTTTCTAATGTCTTTTCATATTCGCCAATAATAACAATATTGGGCATATAATTATGGATTAGTGTACAAGAACTAAAAGGCAAACATCTTTGAGCCTCATATTTAGAAATTACACATTCTTCAACTTCGATATCCATTTGAGTAATCATATATAATTCATCAAACATCTCATCACATACAAAAGCGGTAATACCATCTTTGCCCTGTGAAGCAGATTTGCCAAATCGTGAGTAATGCACTCCATTGTATGTAAATCCGTTATTTAAAATATGTCTCAAATATTCTTCTTGTTTAGGATTCTTTTTGGCAACAACAAGAATAACCTCATTGATGTGCGAAGAAAATCTTCCACGCAACCTTTCAATTTGGTCAAACAGGAGAGAAGTACCTTGAGTAATTAAGTACTCATTTTTAATCTCTGTTTCTCTGTCAATTGTCACGTCATAATCTTGACTCATAATTTCTTTAATAGGAATTTTAACTAATGTATATTGTGTGTTATTCATTTTTCACCTCATATACACAATCGTATTCTTTCTCTTCATTCATTATTTTATTTCTTCCTTTTCATTCATTTTCATATAACTTTAATAATTATACTTTTTAAATTTGTTGATATATTAACTTTCAAAATATTCTTCTTCATCAAGCATCTCAAAGAAGTATTCGCAGTAATCAGCAAAATTATCTCCACCTCTAACATCTCTGACATTAGACCTCCAAGTACGATTATCAGCTGGTGGGTAAAAATCTTCTTCTGTTAAGCAATAATCACTATCTTTTGGATAGGCGTCTTGTTGGCTTGATGTGTAATTATACACATTTTTATCAATCACTATTAATTCATCCTTTCTATTTAGTTTTTCTTTTTCTTTTATCAATTTTGTAGTCTTGATAGTGTTGTTTCATATTTTCAGCTTTTAGTTCAATTTCCGTCCTGCTATATTCTTCACCAGCAGCCAACAGATACTTATCTTCTCTTTTATAAGCATTGGCAAAGATAGTAGGCAGCGTCCTAAACTCGTTATTTTCAGTTTTAATCCTATAAGCCCTATCGGTCACAATGAGTTTTAGTTCCCATTCAAGAATATCAATTACTTTTGAAAGAGTTTGTTTATGTATTCCTAATTCTTTTGCAATCTCAGTAATGCTACTATCAAAAGCATCTGGTATTCTTTCTTTTCTTTTCTTTATACCATCAGGAGTTCTTTCTTCTGGTTTCAACTCATTAGGTCTGCGACGTATCTTATTCCTAAAATACGAAAATACAAGAAGTATAGTTGCATTAGAAATGGAATTGCCTTGTAAGTTTTTATAATTCATTATCTTTTGTAATTCATCCAAATACACAACAGCAAATCCATCTGAACATTTATCGTAATAATATTCCATATTAAGTTTGCACTTCATATAAGAACTTTTACTCTTTTCCGTTAAATATGTTAAATAGCCCCCAGTATTTAAGTCATCAATGATACTTAAAAACTTATCATTAGTTTTGCCTTCTCTTTTATTTGGCTTCATGCCACACCATTCAACCAAATCAGGAACAGTAAAGCCAACAACATCATTTAATCCACAATGTATTCTAAAATACGAAAATACACCAAGTCTTTTAACATCCAATTCCTTATCTACAATGACAGATAGAGGAATATATATGTATTTTGATTCTGAATCTGTTAATGGAGTCTTGGTATATTCATATTTACAACTCTGTCCGTCATTGTTATATACACTCATATATAACATCACCTCCTAACTAATATTATATCGTGGGTGAAAAAGGGGTACTTTTTGTACCCCATTTTGTCTCGATTTTGCATTTAATGGTGAAAAAGGGGTACTTTTTGTACCCTTTTTTCGACTTCTATCCTATAAGTATAATAGAGATATATAAGTATACTAGAGCGACTACCGTCACTCGTTGCTGATTCTCTGGGATTTCAATGTTGAAAGTTAAATTGTAAGTTTGTTAAAATTATAATACTTAATTATATAATATAACCTTATTTGTTATATGGGTATTTATCAATACAAAAAAAATATCATAAAATAGTACGAGTAAATTATACAACTTGTTTTTGAATTTGTCAACAGTTTTATGAAAATATTTTAGATTATTTTGTTAAATTTTTACTATTCTACGGCAGAGTTATTTTTTATTCTTCGGGCAGCATTATCATTAGAGATATACACAACCATAAATTAAGGTATTATTTAAAATTTTATATTGTTTTCGAGAGGGTTTTTACGGTAAAAGATATAATTTTTAAAGGATTTTTGTATTTATAAAACATTATTTTAAGGTTGTTTAGATGAATGAAAAATAGGCAGTTCGTATAAATATTTGTTCAAATTTAGATTTTTAATTGATTTATAGGGATGTTTGTAAGAGTACCAGTAGAGATTAAATTACTTTATTTTAAGGTTGTTAAGAGAATGATGAGAAGCGTTGCTCCCGTAAAATTACCGAGAAATTTCAGGGTATTTTAAGGTTATTTTGGAGCATGTAAAATTTATCCTGTTAGATTATATTAAATAAGAAAAGAGCGATTTTTGAGTTGTGAGTAAATGTAAATCAGGGGTCATACAGTGATTAATAAAGTTAGTCCAGCTCAATATTTAGTGGTGTTTAATAGGGTGTTTTGTAGTGTTTTAGATGTATAAAAAGAAAAATTGAAGAGAATTAAAGAGAGTATTTCGGGAATATTTCGGGTGTTGAAAATGCTTTATATTATGGTTGTTTAAAAGTTGCGATGGTGAAAAAACTAGTGAGGAATAGATGTATCGCATAGGGGGATTTGTGTCATGCTTTAGCGAGTTAAAGTTGTAAAGTGGGGGGTGGGCTGGTGAGTATTAAATTAGATTATTTTTTAATACTCATTATAGATATATTTTTTTCATCTTATAGGGATATAAAAAACATGAACCCATGCACCCATTAAAACAGGGCTATGCTGTAAAGTAAAACACCTTTACACCTATTTTTTCTTTTCCCTGCGACCAATTCAAAATTATAAATTGTTGAAAACTTTGTTGAAAAAGTCGAAAACTTTTCTATTTATACAATATATACAAAAAACATTGAAAAATGCTCCAGTCATTTGTGCAAGTTTCACAAAGTTAAAAAATTGTAAAAAATTTTTAAAAAACTTGTTGACAACGTACTTTTTTTATGCTATATTATAGACACGATAAAACACGGCGCAACACAACAAATAAAAAGGAGTTAAAAACAAAATGCAAGTACAAATTAAAAATTTTTCAAGTGAATATAAATACTTTATTATTGGCGATGAACTTATTCACACTTGTTTAGTTCACACTTGTTTAGTACCAATTAATGATATTAATAAATACAAATTAATATTTGAAGATTGCAAGACAGCAAAAGAAGTATATCAAACTATTAAAAAATATGATTTACCATATTAACAAACAATATTATACAACATGCACAAAAAACAACACAAAATATTGTATAAAATAACTACTTGACAACACAACAAAAATATGATAATATATAGACAAGATAAGAAAAGCAAATACACAAAAGCAAATACACCAGCAAACAAACATTAATAATATGTGGTGACTAATTCACACCATAACAAATAAAATTATACATAATAAAAAAGGAGTTGTCTAAAATGACTAAATACTCAGTAAATCCAAAACTTAACAAAGCATTAAACAACATTGAAGCAGACCTGCTCGACATGGGACTTGATGAAGTCAAAAGATATCACAAAGAATTCAAAAACGAACTTGACTACAACATCGCACAATATGGCAATTTGTTAGTTTATTATGATGATATTTATAAGTTTTATTGTAATTGTGGTTATAAGTCAACCGATAAAATGACACCAGCAGCAATTTGGGAAACATACAAAAGACAAGTTGGTTATGTTACAAGAGAACTTATGAAAAACTATAACAAATAAAGTTATATAAAATAAATTATAAAAGGGAGTTTTTGCAATGAAAAAACATACAACAATTAAATTCATCAAGGGTTATTTTAACAAAGTATTTTATTGTGGTTATTGTGATTTATATTATATTTTCAAATACGAAGACCCACAATTTTATAATTCGGGTGTATATGGTTGGAATTGTGATATATACACAGATTATAAAAGAGACATTGCAATTACTACAGGATATCGCAACATGACGGGCAAACAAATTCCTCATGAATTAATTAAAAAATACACAGATATTGCAAAAGAAATTGACAGTCAGTGTTTCAAAGTACCATTTGACGAAATTAAAAAGGCACTTGACGAAAACAGAGAAAACTTTTTAAACGAATTAAACAGCCTTTAAAAATCCCCTGATGAGTCGCTGAAAATTGCGACGAAACACGGCAAAATAGGAGGGTTTGCCGTGTCGGGATAGACCTATAAAACAATTTAAACAATATTTAAAGAGGTAAAAAGACCATGAACACAAGAAACAAAAACATTAAAAAAGCATTACACAAAATAAGAGTTTTTATAATTGAATTTATCACCATGACAGCATTAATATTATGTTTTATTTCTGTATGTTGTCTTGATAGTGAATCATACATACCAGCAATTATATTAATAATATCGTTTAGTTGGTTAATGGTTTTTGCATGGGCTAACAATATGTTATACACAACAAAAAAAGGAGCTTAAAAAATGAAAGTTATTAAATGTAAAAATGATAGTGAAAAAGTGCAAGCAATAAAAAATTATTGTAATGAACAAATTGAAGAATTAAAAAATAGAATTGAATTTTTTGAACATGAAAAGACTTCATCATTAGATTACATTGACGAAATTGACGAACTCAAGACAAGAAAAGCACATTTTGAAAAGATACTTGAAATCATACAAGCCGATGAATTTACAAGTGTTTACATATTCTAAACACAATAAAACTGCTATTTTAAAGGAGTAAAAGAAAAATGAAAGTATATGCATTATGTTATAAAGTTGGTGTATCAGGTGGTTACGAGGAAATCATAGGAATTTATAACTCTATGGAAGAATTAGAAAAAGGCAAAATAAAAGATAAAGAAGAATATTATACTTGCCGACTTAACGGAGAGTATTTTATTGAAGAAATAGAAATAAATAAAAATATAAATAAAGTTTATAATGTATGGTAAACACAATAAAAATATCATGTCAAACGGAGAATTTTGTAATGGAAAATATCAAAGTATCATATCATCAAAATTGGGATTGTGAGGGTTACCACACAACACAAAATATTAAAATATCAAAAGGCTTGTTGGAAAAATTTAGTGCATTTGTTACAGTATGCAGAAAGCCAATTATGAAAAAACATGTTATAACAAGTGCTGAAATGGATTTGCTTGCATACGGAAAAATTGTTGATAATTTAAAAAAATGTTTGACACATACACAATTAATGCTATTAATTTATTTTTTGGATGCTGAGGGCGTTGATTGTAGCAGAATAAAAACGGATAGAAACACAATGTTGATTGTAGCATAGACGGAGGATTTTAAAATGGATTGGATGACTACCAAACAAAAGGAAGATTTTGAAATTATATGTTTGATGATTGACGGCATAAGAAGTCCAGAGGAATTTTATGAAGTTATAAACGAAATTAATAAAAATTATGACCCTGATGTTATAAATTGTGCAAGACAATATAAAAAATGTTTCAATGCTTTTCAATACAGAAAATAAAAATCAGCCAGCTTGGAAAATTTTTAAATAAACTACTTGACAACAATGTTTTTATAGTGTACAATATAATTGAAGATAGATAATACAATATAAAAAGGGGTTGTGCAAAATGACTTTAAATGAATTGATTTTCGATAGCTTGGAAAATTTTGAACACATTCACATTGACTACGGAAAATACACAAAGGAGTTGACACCTGAATTATACGATTTATTAGAAAGCTGTGAAGTGGAAAAATGGTATTTAGATATTAAACAACATAAACCAGTTATGATTATTAAAGTTGATTTTTAACGGAAAATAACATGGTTTAAATATTGAAAATTGAATAGATAGATTAGGCAACAAAACAGAAAAATAATCTAACAAATAAATAAAAAGGTGTATGGCAAAACGGAAAATCTATCTATTCAATATTGAGTATTTAAACAATATCATAATAGGAGAGTGGACGGAATGAAAGTATTAATAAATGAAATCTATAATCACCTATTGGATATGGACTATGCAGACTACAACGAATCACAAACGGAAGATTTAAAGGGTTTAATGGAAGATTTAGAACTCCTTGAAAATCAGGGCAACGGAACATTATTAAATGTTATTAAAATGTTGGTGGAAAATTAAACAGATAAATATATAAGGAATAGACGGAGGAAAAATATTATGACACAATATCAAATTAAAAAGGAAAAGGCAAGACAAGAGGCAATACAATGGCAAAATGATTTTGATAATCATAATTATAGTTGGAACGAATTACACTTACAACAAATTAGATTTGAAAAGTTGGCAAGGCAATTTGGATTAAGAAAAGAGTTTAGAGAGAACGGAATAATTTAATAATTGGGTGGTGTTTATAATGAAAAAAGTAAACATAATACTAATAATTATGTTGTTGTTAGTTGGAATTTTCATTAACAAAAACATCGCAGAAGTTAAAACTGATAATGATATAAATACAACAAATGTAACATTAACTAAAACAGTTTATAAAAATTCATATAATATCGCACAAGTGGAATTTTGTGACAAACTTATTAAAGATACTTATAACACAGAAATTTATAGCACAGACGAATTAGACACAGAAACACTAACTAACAGAAACGGAAAAATTATTATTGAAAAGGTTATCGGCAAAGTAACAAATGATAATCTTGACGGAAAAATTTTAAATTGCATTGACGAAGAACATGATTATATTAGTTATAAGAATGTGTCAGGGGCTAAAAAGAATGATACTGTATTAACATACTTTATCTATAATCCATCAAGTAACATGGAGGACGATGTATTAACAAGAATTAATTTTATCATTGACGGAAATTTTATTTAACCTATAAGGAGTTAACTCCAGACAAAAACAAAAAGATAATTAATTAAAAAAGGAGTAAAAAACAATGTTTATTACAAGACAAGCAGAATGGTATAGACCATATTATGTAACAGCAAGCAACAGCAATTACAAGGTGGAAAAAATCCATTTTTACAAGGATAATAAGATTCTTGTATCATCAAATAGTGGATGGTTAGAAAAAATTGATGGAGACATTAATAGTATTGAACTTCCTATTGATGAAATTAAGAGAAGAAATAAAGAGATTTTTGACGGAAAAGTTTTTGTAATAAGCAAAGGAAAAGAACGATACACGGATGATTTATTAGCAGAAATTTATATTCCAGCTGACATGTTAGATATTCATTTTGTAGAATATAAGATTGAATATAACACACAAGTTAGAGCAATTTATAAGGGTGCAAATGATATTTATATTAGTACTTATGTAAAATCCGTTGACGGAAAATTACAAGAGTTAAGAAAACAATATGATGAAATTTATGAGGCATGCAAGGGATATAATTTTATTTATCATACTGAACAAGTAATTGAACAGCTTGATAATCTTAAAAATCTTGCTAAACAGTATATTGAAGAAAAACAACGAGTGGAAAATCTAACTATAAATGATATTGAATTATAACATATAAAGTTAGATATTATAGGTGGAAAATTATGAGTGATACTTTTGCAACAATAACACTAATTGAATTAGCAGTTGAAATTCTTTTAGTATATGGATTTATGCACGAGGATAAAGTTATTGAGTTTGAACAGAATGTTAAAAGAATTGTTGTAGGCAATATAAGAAGAATCATAAGAAAATCAAAAGAAAAACAAAGACTAAACGGAGGATTTTTAAAATGACAGTTGAAGAATTATATGAAAAATGCAAAGCAGAAATTGAAAATGGTAATGGAGATAGAAACATTATTTTATGTGTAAACGATAATGATTTTCATAAATTAGAGGGTGGATTTTCATCCCCGATTTACAATGATGATTCTATCTATGATTGGTTGGAAGCTGAGGGCATAGAGGAAGAAAATAGTATTATTATATTAAATTAAATTTATGAGGACAAATTGGACTGGTTAAACGGATAAAATGTAATTGTGATTTTTGTGCATTGTTCACAAAAATCAGGTATAAAATTTGTTGAAAGTGCTAATGGAATTTTTATAAAAACTACTTGACATACTATCTTTTATATGGTATAATATGTATGTAAGATAAAACAAGAGGTTATCTTAAATACCATTTTAAAAGGAGTTAAAAGTTATGAAAATTTATTGGGAATTAGAGGCTAATATTTACAATGGTGATAATGTTACCCTTGCGAGTGGAACAAAGACACAATGTAAAAAAGTATTTAACAAGTTGACGGAAGAACAAAAGAGTAAATACTACTTTATAACACTACAGCCCTATGATGAGGCAGAACGTCTTGATTTTGATGAAACACTATATATTAACCGAAATATCGGTTGATATATGGCTAAGAATATAATGGAGGGCTTAATGATGACAGTTAAGTTAAATGATTCGGGTAAGGAATTATACAATGTATGGTATAAGAATTATTGTAAAGAAAATGATAGACTCAACGGAAATTCAGCAGCGCATGACTTTGTTGAGGGTTGGTGCATTATTGACAATAAAGATTATATTAAAACTATTACAGATGAATGTGGATTATTATTATTTGCCTATGACGAAGATGTGTTTAATATATTAAATCAATGGGCAGAAGAATTTGATGAAACTGATAAAATTTGTGGTGGCTTTACAATTCCAGAAGTCAAAAGAGAATTATTAAAGTATATTGTCGCAGCATAAATATTAAAAGAAAAAACAAATTATATTATATAAAAACTAAATAACGGAGGTTTTAATTATGAAAATATTTGAACTTAACCCTATGAACGGAAGAAAATCATTTTATGGTAAAGCAAAAGTAATTGCAAAAGACAATGGAGATATTGAGTTACAAAGTTATAACACGATTGTAGCAAGAATCAGAAACGGAAAATTTGAAAGATTATGGAGTGGTTATAGTGCTACTACTATGAATCATATTAATAGCTTTATAGACCTTTATGGAATTATTGGTGGTGGTAAGGCTTGGTGGACTTCTTTAGAAGTTTATAACTATTAAATATATAGTAAATAAAGATTATTTTAAATGTCAAACGGAGGATTTTTAAATGAACATTATTGATTTGTATGAAGACTTAAAAAAATACATAGAGGACGAAACACAATATGACAATTTATTTTATGAAGCTCCAGAGGGTGAAGCACAGATTGACATTGTAAAAGAAATGTTGAAGAGTATCCTTGAAAGCATATAATCAATTATTAAAAATGTAATTTTAAGTGGAGGATTTTAAAATGTCATTTACCGAAATGAGAAATGAAATACTTAATAGATACCACAAGGACATAAATTATTGGTGGAGATTGCTTGGAGAAATGTTTGAAGGAACTAACGGATTTACAAAGGAATATAAAATCAAATGTGTGCTTGGTGGAAAATCTGTATATGTAAGTTGGAACGATTATAGTTGGGATATTGAATAATAAAAGGATAATTTTATGAGGTGATACTTATGAAGATTTTTGAAAAAAGAATTGATGATAATGTTATTGGTTGCTGGTATCATTATTATTTGTTTGGAATGAAAATTCATACTAAACTTGTACACTTGTATAGATACAAATAAGATTAGGAGATTTGATTATGAAAAATAAAGTAATTAAAATTGTTGTTGGAATTTTATTATTAATTTCATTAATGTATGCAGAATATCGTTGCATTATGTTAAATGCTCGTCCGTACCTTGGAGAAAACAATACTGTTTATATTGAAGTTTTTGGACGAATGGAAGAATATTATGCAGAAAACATATAAGGTTATATAATATGAATGAAACAGTTGAAAAAATTATAAAAGAAACAACAGATACGGAAAAAGTTGAATTGTTTATAAAGTTGGCAGAATACATAACCGAAAATGTAACAGACGGAAACATTAAAGATTATACGGAATTTTTTGATAGTGTTGGAAAAGTTGTTGCAGATATTCATAAATTCACTATTGGAACACATAAAAAAGCTGATTTTTGGAAATAAACAATATGATAAAATGACGATTTTAAAGGAGAAAAATATGTTAAAAGATTTAAGTTATGTTAATGTAAAGCCGAGTTTTATTTATGCATCTATTTCACAAATAAACGGCATTGATTTAAGTAGAGAAGAGAATTATTTTGAACATTATGCAACTGGTGTATATCGTCATGATGGATATATATTTAACTTTGATGGTTTTATCAAAGAAAGATGTATGGAAAATATAATTGATAAATGGGTTGAGTATGGTGTGTGCGATGATTATACACAGATTTTAGAGAAATATGATAGTCTTCTCAATAATCCAAACAAAAATTATGTTATTGGTTTATCGGTTGTAGAAAGAAAAAATCAATCATTGGATTGTGGTTGGAGATGGCATAAGTGGGGAGAATATATTGGAACTCAAAATCCACAACATGAGTATTTATATGATGATATTCATATTGATAAAGTATATTGTTTTCATATTTACGAAATAAATTGAACACACAAAAGAGTTATTTTAGGGAGGAAATAATATATGTACAACATAGAAGATACGCCAAAACTCTGTCCGTTTCAAACAAGGTCAGTCACAACACACCATACAGATAGATGGATGGGTGATGTTGAAAGAATTGGTGGTTCAACCAAACTACCAAACAAAGATGTGACACACACATGTTTACTTTACTGTGTAGAAGAAAATTGTATGGCTTGGGATTCAAGAACAAAACAGTGTAAGAGATGTAAATAGGTTTTAACGGAGGAACAAATATGAATGTTGGTGATTCTGTATATAATATTGCAGCACATAATATGATTGGAAAAATTGTTAGATTATTAGACAATAATCATGCGATTATTTTAATATACAACAAAGAAATACCTGTTAGTTTAGACCATTGGAAAAAGGTCATAAAAGAGTGATTTTAAGGAGGTAATATTTATGGCTACTAGAACAGTTGGTAAAATTTTAAGAAAAATTGAAACTATGAAAAAACATTATGATAAGTTAGAAAAAATGAAAGAGAGAATTAGGACAGACGATAAAGTTGCTAAATATGTAGCAGAACATTTAAACCTTTCTTATAATGATTTAACAGACATATGCAAGTCTTTGTTGGATGATATTTATTCTCTTCAAATTAAATTAGAATCTTGCGAAGTAGAAATGTAATAAAATAATGATTTTAGGAGGAAATATTATGATTGATATTATGCAAATGAAGGGTGTAAAAGAAGAAATCGCATGGCATTTATTTTGGAAAAAGCAAAGTGTTAAACAAAGTGGTAAAACAGAGGGTAAATAATGATTTTAGACGGAGGATTTAATTATGAGTAATGAAACATATATTTGTCCTATATGTGGTACAAAAATGTGTTGGACTGGAGATGTTAGTCAAAATCCTAACGAAAAACGTTGGTGTAGTGTGGTGTATCATTATCAGTGCAGAAATGTTGATTGCAGACATAAGTCAACATATGAAGAATTAGACCAATTTGAAACACGAAATTTTCTGGAAGATTTAAGGTTAGAGCAGCAAGAACAAATGTAATGTAATGGAGGATTTAATTATGGTAGCAAGACTAGTAGAATGTAGTGACCACGATGTTCAGTACGGAATTTTAACAGTAGAAAATGTAAGTGTTGAAGAAGTGCAAAATAAGATTTATGAAATCAAAAACAAGTTTTTTGACAAAGGCTTTGAAGATTGGACTATTGACGATGTATTTATGAAATTTCCTGATGAATGGGAATGGAGCTTTGAAAGAGAAGTTGACATATTGGATATCTAAATAAAGGAGGATAATAATGAAAACTTTAATTACAAAATATATAACATATGAGGATATTGATTTGGTTGATAAATTAGACAATATGCTTGATTGTGAAATTGCAGAAGAAATTTATAATAAATGTCAGGACAATGTAATATTTAAAAAAATTGAAGAAAAAATATGGGAACTTATAAATAATAAAGATAGTAAATTTGCATATACAGATTTTTATGAAGGACTTGCAAAGGAATATGAGGCAGTTGATGAGTATGATATGTGGTCGGCTTGTTTGTATAATTGCGACTTGTTATATATGACAGCTATTGCCTATGTTCTTAATTTAGAAATTCCTAAAAGTAGTTGTGATGTTAAAATCTTTGGCATTGTTTAATACAATTAAAAAAACAATTTAAATGGAGAAAAATATGAATATTAAAAATGAGAAGAATAAAACTATAAATATCTTAGAGTCAAAAAATATCACAGTTAATATAGAAAATTGTAGATTTATTACAGTTAACATGATGAATGGAAATTGTTTTACAATTAATATGGAGAATTGCGAAAAGTACGATATAAACGATTTGACAAATAATTAAAATATAATTTTAATGGAGGATTATATAAATGAGTTGGTATGATTATGAAACACGAGATAGACTTTATAATTCAAGATTTATAGATTTAAATGGAAGACCTATTGAGAGAACACCATTCTCACATCCATATAATTATGATGAATATGTTATCTGGAAAGATAAACGTTTTAATAGAGAAGAGTGTAATGCAGTATATTCTGATAGACTTTATCAATGGGATTATGAAAAATATAACAAGTGTTGTCAAGAAATATTTAAAAATGAAGGACAAAATTTTAACCAGAGAGAACCAAAAGAAATTGAGAAATTTCTTAGTATGTATTTTGAAAAGGAAATTAAATTGACAGCAATTACACAAGGTTGTAATCAAGCAAGTGGATTTCCATATTGGGTATTCTTTTATAACGAGTAATAAACAAATAAAAAACAAGGTTTTAAGAGGTAAATATATATGAAAGTTATGGTTAATTCAATGACCCAAGAAGAGTTAAATCAATATCTTGAGAGAGTGGTTGAATCTGCTTTTCGTGAGGGTGCATTGTGGGTAAGATGTGGTGGAGAAAGTCTTTGTTCGATTAATGATGCAATTAATAATGCAAAGAATAGCATTGTATATGATGGTATGTAATAAAAACAAGATTTCAAGGTGAAAAACATTATGAACAAGCCTTTTGTGATTAGATTTAAAAATAAATTAAAAGGTGGCAATAAAACTGAATTTGCTACTATATATGCAGAAACCGAAGAAAAAGCATTAAATACTTTTAAAGTCAATTTTAATATGGCAAACATGGAAATTATAGAAGCAAAATCAAAGTAATAAAATCAGGAGTTTAAAGTTATGTTACAGATAGTGGATTTTAATACGGAAGAAAAAGCAAAACGATGTTTTGAAATGTTGGGCGAACGAGGGCTGCATTATGGATATACAAGATATTGGGGTACGATTATCGGATATTATGTATGTTATCTTACAAAGTAGCAGATGGAGAATTTTAAACACCCATATAAATAAAGATAGTTGATAAGTAGTTATACATATGTTATAATAATAGTAGGATAAGAAGTATAATACATTGTATAACTAATAAATATATAAAGTTTAGAAGGTGATAACAATGCCTTATAAGAGTGAGAAAATTAAGCTAAATGAAACACAAGACAGACGGAAAAGATTAACCATGCAACAGAGAAAAGAGATTGAAGAATTATATGGAACTGGATGTTATAGTTTAAATGATTTGGCTAAACAGTACAATGTAAGCAAGAAAACAATTCTCTTAATTGTTAATAAAGAGAGTGCTGAACGAGCAAAGAAATATCGTCAGGAACATTGGAAAGAATGGCAGAGACAAGGCGAAGAACACGCAGAAGCTATTAGAAAAACAAGAAGATATAAGCAAGAATTATATCTCAAAGGCGAATTAGCTGAAGATAAAACGGAAAATAATAATGAATAAATATATATCATAATAGGAGGTCTTTATAATGATTGACTACTGTGGAAGATGGAAAGCAAACGAAGATTATAGTAGTTTTCCAGAAAAAGAATGGTGCGATTTAGACCACGTTGCATCTTGGATTAAAGAGAAGGGTTATAAACCAAAGACATCTATTGAAAATTTGTGTCATATGATTTTAGGTCATTATGATTATGATGAAAACAAAGTAGAACAAGGCTATTATACAATCAAAGACGAGCGAGAATATCCTGATTGTCTTATGGTGTATATGCCTGATGTCGAGGTTTATGTGGAAGAAAACGGAGGATTTGCAGAGTTTGATTACTACTGTTAAACATGCTAAAATATAGTTGACAAAAAGGTAATCGAAAGTTTGGAGGAATTTAAAATGGGCAAACCAGTAAGCAGTAATGCACAAAGGGTAGAAACAACAGCATTAAATACAAAGGTAAACAAAGAGGTATTTGATAATTTTAAAGATTGCTGTAAAGAACTTGGTTATCCGATGAATGTAATGATTGAAACATTTATGCGACAATATGCTAATGGAAGATTTAATATTAAAGCTGATGATATTCTTAGATGGAAAAAAGACGATTCAGAAGTTGACACTTTAAATACAACATTTAATAAAGAGATATACTTAAATTTTAAATCAGCTTGTAAAGGCAATGGATATTTTGTTAAGCATGTAATCACAGCTTTTATGGATGAGGTTGTAAACAGAGATTATATTCTGGAATATACAAGTGTTGTAGAATTAGAAGATAATTAAAGTTGAGGGGTGAGTAAAATGTTTGACGGATTATTTATCGCATCTCTTATTGGAACTTGTTATCAAGCTATCAAAGAAGCTTTTGAGCCTACAATCCCAGCAGAGAATTGGGGTAATAAAGAACTGTATCACAAGGATTTGATGTCAGGCATGTCTGTTGAACAACGTATGAAAAACCTCAAAAATGGCAAGTATAAATTAACAGAAAATCATCCTGAGCCACACAGAGATAAAAATGGAAAGATTATTATTGAAAATAGTTTGTTGTATAAAGAAGATGTTAAAAATTATGGAGCATACCAAACACAACAATGGGTTAAACAAGGTAAATATAACTTAACTCCAGAAGAATTAGAAAAGGAACATAAGCGTATCAAAAAGGAAATGGAGCATCTATATAATCTATTATAAGATAATAAAAGTGAAAATTTTTCCATTAACTACTTGACAAACAAGTAAATTATGGTATAATAGCATTATAAAAATAAAACAAAGAGGTGAGAACAATGGCAGCAATACCTATTAAAAAACAGACAACAGATAATGTTATAACTCTTTCTGTAATTGATGGAAAATTGGGTGTAAAGCCAGATGTTCGTTATAACAAGGACGGCAGTATTAATAAGCGACGCCCCAATAAGGTTGCTGGAACTTCAAGTGAAGTATATCCATTTACTTCTGAGGAAGAAATCAAGGCAATGATTAAAGTGTTTAATAAGCATATTGACGAAGCAACAAATGAGAATCAAAGAATGATTGCTTGTCGTAATAAAATGTTGTTTTTAATCGGTATTAATATTTCTCTTCGTGCCTCTGACCTATGTGATATTAAATGGAATTTCTTTTTGAACGATGATGGAACATTTAAAGATTCTTACAGTTTGCAACCGAAAAAAACAAAGAAAACAGGAAAGTATGTTAAATTATATTTTAATGAAACTGTAAAGAAAGCGATTACAGACTATATGAATGAATATCCTGTAGAAGATATAAATGATTATCTTTTTAAATCCAGAGAAGGTGATAGTCATATTACATCTATTCATTTAGGAAAAATCATTAAAGATGCAGCGAAAGAAGTTGGTATTGAACGGAATATTTGCAGTCACAGTTTAAGAAAGACTTTTGGTTATCATGTATGGCATAACGCAGAGGATAAAGAGAAGGCTCTTATCATGTTAATGACAATCTTTAATCATTCTTCCGTAGTTATGACAAAAAAATATATTGGACTTATGGACGAAGAGATTGAAGATGTATTTAACGGATTAAACCTTGGATTGGATTTTCTTGATAAGTAAGTTATAATAAATAAAAATATATGAATGGAGATGCTTGTTATGGCTATCGACAAGGTATTGAAAATCGAAGGTTCAAGCATTACATGGACGTGCAAACAAATAGTAAAAATGATGGACAAGGAAACAATTAGCTTTAAAAATGTGGTGCAGCGTTCATTTGTTTGGGAACGACACAGAATGAGCGAGTTGATTTGGTCAATCATTATGGGCTATCCAATACCTCCTATCTATGCAGAGCGTGGAGATTCTGTGAATGATAAGGTAAAAATTTATGATGTGATGGATGGTCAACAACGTAATACAACGATTTATAAATATCTCAAAGACGAATTTGCTTTAACAGAGTTAAAGCCTATTCCATACCTCGATGAAAATGGTAATGAATGTACAGTTGATATTTCTGGTAAGAAGTTTTCTGAGTTGGAAGAAGAACTGCAGGATATTATTAAGGATGCCACTATTACAGTTAAGTATTTCGATAATCTTGAACAGTATCAAAAAGCTGAGATGTTCCGTAGACTTAATAATGGAAAACCTTTATCAACTAAATCAAGAACATTAGCATCTGCAAAGAATATCGAAGAGTTGCTTGATATTGGTTCCCATAAATTGTTTGAAGAAATGTTGACGGAAAAATCTCGTGCTAATAAAAACCAAGCTGTTATCGTAGTCAAGGCTTGGACTATGTTAAATCGTGAAGTGGAAGATATTTCATTTGCAAGCAAAGACTTTAATCCACAAATTGAAGAAATGGCAATTACGGACGAAGAAAAATTAGATTTGATTAGAGTGTTTGACTTTGTTGTGAGTGTTCATGAGGAGCTGGTGGATAACAAAGAAAAAGATGTTGCGAAAAAGTTATATACAGAAACACACTTCGTATCTTTAATTCCATATGTCAAACAATCTCTTGACAACGGAATTAGCGAGGCAATGTTTGTGGAGTTTTTAATTAATTTCTTCAAAACTGAGAATGATACCGAAGTATATGCAAATTATATGGAAGCGTGCAGCAATGCTATCGCAAGAAATGCTTCTATTGTAGCAAGACACGAAGCACTTGGAAAATCTTATGAAAATTTTTTCAAAGAAAGTGAAGAAAATCTATTGACAACTATTTAATTTAGGTGTATAATGTCAATGCAATTGGAAGTTGGATGGAAAATCCACTTCCAGAATACATAAGAAATAAGGTTATAAAAGATAAATTTTAAGTGAGGGAAAATATGGACGAGAATTTTATTCCAAAGAAAATAGTAGAAGATGACGGTGTTGAATATGTATTGTTAGACAATGTATTCAGAGCAGAGGAAACCATAAGGTATGCTGCGACTCACAATTTCCACATTAAGTTTGTTTGTACAACATATACTTGTGCTTGTGAGATTCTTGCAGATATTCGAGAGAATAAATATCACCTAAGTTTTAGGAAAATTCCTGAGTATATGGAAGGAAGAAAAATTTGTGATAAGATTGTGGTTTTTTGCTACAGGATAAATTAAAAGGTGAATGATATGAGAGTTGAAATTGATACGGAAGATTTTAAAGATTTAGAGTTAGCACAGGAAAAAGGTTGGTATAGAAAAAAGTTTTTCTGTTCTAATTGCGACTATCTAATTCAAATTGAAACTTGGGGTAATGATTGTTTTGGTAAGTCAACTGTCTTAAAAGATAATCATACACCGAACTATTGCCCTAATTGTGGAAAACAGACATAGATTAAGGAGAAATAAATTATGAAAGTAATTGAAAGAGGAAATTACGGGAATACATTTCCAATGATTGTGGAATGTAAAAGAGTCGTAGACGAATATGGATATGCATATGGAGACACAAAAGATTTCTGTGGAAGCAAAATTGAAATCGAAATGGAAGATATTAAAAAACACAAATGGAGTAAATATCCTGACCACACAGGAACTGACTATGGCTTTGTTTGTCCTGTATGTGGAAAGTTTATTGTTGTAGACCAGAACACAGTACCGAAAAAGGTATTGGATGAAGCAGAGGAAATTTTTTTGAATAAATAAAAGGAGAAATAAAAATATGAAAATAATACATTGTGATATTTGTGGAAAAGAAGTTAAAAGTCATGACCCAATAGTAGATATAGCAGACATTTGGAATAAAAATCTGTTTATGGATATAAATCATCGTTATATCGAAGATGTGTGTGATGAATGTTATAAATATATTCATTGTTGTATTAATATGATGAAAGAAACTAAATGGAGACCAGACTTTCATGAGGTATTAGAGTCCGATAATCTTTGGGATAGAGAAGTAGCTGGAAATAAATTGTATGATTTAGAAAAGCAGACTGGATTGAAGCTTTTTAAGTAATATAAAAGACAGATTTTAAGAGGTGAATAATATGAAGAATACCGATATTTTAACTGGTCGTATTGTACAGAGAATTTTAAGCTCAAAATTAAACAATGCTGATGAAGTAAGTGTGCGTTATGGAATTGGTAGCGATATTAACATTGAGCGTTTGATAAATAATCTTTTTGAATTCTTTCCAGATAGCAAGATTACATTCAAAAAATTGCAGTTTGGATATGAATTAAAAATTAGGGTGTGTTTTCACAAGAAAACAAAGGCATAAAAGTAAAGTTTTAAGAGGTAAATAATATGGAAATTAAAAAGAATATTACAATTGAGCTTTCAGAAACAGATGTGAAGGAAATTATTGCCGACTATCTAAAAAGAGAAGGATATAAAGTAACTCCTGACAATGTAAATCTTTCAGTTGCTTCAAGAATTGAGGGATTTGGCATGGCAGAACATTCTGTCAATTACTTTAAGGCTGCATATATAAATTGCAAAGAAAAGTAAGCATATAAAAGAAGATTTTTAAGTGGAGGAAAATTTATGTATAAGATTTTTAAAGTTGTATATAATGATGGCGGTTGGCACAGTGGAGATTTGCCACATTTCTTTTACATTGCTAAAAGAAAAGAAGATGTAATTGCCAATAGTAAAAAATATCAGGAATATCTTAAAAAACAGGAGTATCGTGGTGGTGATATTTGGCTTGATGAAGTGTCTGGATTAGTAGATAATTTTTACTTTGAAAATTTAGAAGATTTTGATATTAATATTGCTGTACGAAAGAAAGATTGATAGCACATAAAACAAGATTTTTAAGTGGAGAAATAATTATGGTTAGTAGATATGATATAAAAAAATACATAGAAAAAAATAAAGATGTAGAAGATTTCCCTTATATTTATAAAGAAGAAGATGATTCTGTATATGACAAAGACGGAGAATATCTTTGTTCATTGGATACTTTTCTTGATATATATAAAAGGCATTCTGGACAGTCTTTTGAATGTATTTATTCGGAAGAGGTGTTACTTAAAACAGTATTGAAATGTACAGAATGTGGAACGGTTATATTTACAAGGGATGATGAGTGGTTTGACCCACATTTAAAATGTCCTACTTGTACAGATTATAATACACATTTTGAATATTGGACAAAAGAAGATATTGAATCGGACGAAAGAAAACAAGAAATACTTCAGGGTTATAAAGAAATGGCACAACATCAAAAGGAGTATGAAGAAAGAAGAAAAAGAAGAAACGGCAAATACGATTGGCAAATTGCAATTAAAGAGTTTTGTTTGAAAAAACGATATATTAAACTCAGTCTTGAATGTGATAATATTATGCAGTCTTATTTCAAGGGATTAAGATTAAAAGTTCAAACTGGAAAAAAGGGTGATGTTAGTTACACAATTAATAAATACTTTACAATTCCTTTGAGCTGGTCTGTGTTAAAAAATTTAAAATATTTTAAGAGGTAAATAAATATGAAAACGAGAACAAGTTTTAACTTATCTGGCAAAGGTATTGTACATTGTTATACAGGTGCCTTGGGAGATTTTGTAGATGATATAACCGATTTTATTATTCCTATCTTGGAAGATAAAATCATTGCAGAGTTTAACGATAGAGAAGTTACTGTCTCTTGTTATGATAGTGCAGATACTATCTATAAGAAATTTTTAAAAGCATTAAGTACATAAAGGCAGGTGACAGAATTGAATGAATATTTAAATAGTAAACAATATATAAATAAGCGTGTAAAAATCAAATACACAAATACAAAAACATATTTGTCACAAGGACTCATTGGTAAATGTGGAACTATTGAGAGAGTGAGCAACGATTGTAAAAGTCGTGGAAGTATTGGTGTTACAGTAGACGGAAAAATTAATTTAAATAGCGAATACGGACTATTTTGGTTTAATAAAAATGAATTAGACTTTTTAGAAAATGAAAGTGAGGATATTAAAATGGAAGGATATAAATATGTGGCAATTGTAAATTTATTGGAAGATTATAATAAAAAGGATTATGGTTTTGCATTGTATGATGAAGACCTTGATTTACTTGTAAAGACTTGGGACGATAATGCAATCGTAGTAGTCAATGCAAGAGGAAAAAATAACAGAGTCCTTGGAATTGTTAAGGATATTATGCCTATCGAATCATATAATGGTGCAAAACCTACTGCGGAAGTTGTTGGTGTTGTGAATATGAACGGATATATTGCAAGAGAAAAAGAAAAGGTTAGACTTAGGGAACTTGCTGAAAAGAAAGCTGCTATTGAAAGAGAATTGGAGGCAGAAATTAATAAGAGAAAATCTGTGGAATATTACGAAGAAATGGCTAAGAAATATTCTGATAATCCTAAGTTGGCAGAGTTGGTTGCAGAATTGAAGAATCTTGGAGCATAAATATTAAAGAGGTGTAAAACTTGGAAGTAATTGAAAACGCTATCACATACAACATCTCAGCCCATGCCAAAACTCGTTATGCCGAGCGTATTATGGGCAAGGAAGATATTGATGTCAATCGTTTTGTTACTCTTAATGAGGACAAAATTAAAACCGATATTAATAAGCTTATACAGTATGGGCAATTGATTTACACAGGCAAACAATCTCAAAAAGATAATAAAGGTAATGTTGTCGATGTATATCTTAAAGATTGTTGGGTTGTTCTTGCAGATAATAAGGCAAAGAATGTAATCACTCTTTATAAGATTGACCTTGGATTAGACGATGAATTTAACAAGGCATATGTATCTAAGATGGTTGAAAAGTTAAATGTTAATAAAGAAGTTTTAGAGAGTGTGCAGCAACAAGTTCGAGAAGAATCAAATACATATAGAGAAATGATTAACAATGCCGAAACTCAGATTAAAGAGTATAGAGGTATGATTAAGAACTTGGAAGAATTATCAATAGGATATAAAACTGTTATTGATAACAACCATGTCAAAGTAGCTCAGGCAAACAAAGATGTGGTCGATGTGTTAAACACATTGATTGGAAAGAAAGAATTTTAAAGGAGAAAACAATATGGCAAAAGTAGGAGACAAATATATTTTACATTCTTCAAATGGAATGGATTATGATATTGAAGTTATTAATGTTAATGACTATAGAGAACCATCTATGAGATATGCTTGTGAGGTATGCGATGGAAATGGTGTATATGCAGATGATTTTATGTTTTTTGGTGATGACTTTTTAAGCACATGTGAAAAAGTGAACTAATAAAATAAGGTTTTTAAACGGAGGATTTAATATGTTACATAGTTATCAAAAGCCTTTAAATGGTGATGTGGGTATTGTATTTGGTTCGTTTGCGCCACTACATCAAGGGCATTTGGATTTAATTATGAAAGCTAAAAAAGAAAATTCAGGTGGTGCAATCGTTATTGTTTGTGGTTTTAACGGAGACAAGGGAGAACCGAGTATGCCACACGCAAAAAGATACAGATATGTAAGAGAGTTTTTTGCAGACGATGACTTGGTTGCAGTATATGCTATAAATGATACGGAACTTGGACTTAACAGATATCCAAACGGTTGGACTGGTTGGATGGCAGAGTTTGAAAGAATCTATGATAAGGCAGTTACAAATAAGACCGCTAAGCGTACTTGGTATGTTGGTGATAGAGAGTATTATATTGACTTAACCGCTATGTGGAATGAGAGTGCTGTCTATGTAGACCGTGTTGCAGAGAATCCCATTTCTGCTACTATGATTAGACAAAATCCCATTAAGTATTGGGATAAGATTACTCTTCCGTTTAAGAGAGTGTTTAGCACTAATATACTTATTACTGGTACAGCGAGTGAAGGTAAATCTACAATGGTTACTGACTTAGGAAAGTATTTCAATGCCCCACATAGTCATGAATGGGCTAGAGATTATATGATTGAAAGTTGTGTAAGTGATTGGGAACTTGATTGTGCAGATTTCCTTGCATTCCTTGAGGGTCAGTACAATCATAATAAACAATTGATTAACTCTTCTGGTAATCATGGAATTTTCTTTGCAGATACAGATAGTTTGGTTACGAATATGTATTCTCAGTATTATTCTAAAGACCCTAATTGTATTTTAACCGAAGAAGAGTATAACACAAAGATAAAGCCAGTTGCATATGAATATGCCAAAAAAAGCAGATGGGATAAAATATTCTGTGTCGTTCCTCATGGGGTTTTTGTTGATGACCATGAAAGATTTATGGCACATGCTGGAATGAAAGAAAGACAAGAGTTGTTTGAAATTTTAAAACAAAGCCTCATTGATGTTGGCGATTGGGATAAGGTTACGATTCTTGATGGTAATTATTATCAGAATTTTATGACTGTTGTGAATTATGTAAGGGAGATTGAAAAGAATGGCAAGAATTAAGGATATATTAACAAAAGAATTTTTGAGAGGTTATTCAACTTTTGATAAGCTGTTTATGGTATCAATGTTGCTCGTACAGATTATTGTTTTCTGCGTTGTACCCGATTCTTTACTTGGAATTATTGCAGGTATCAGTGGCGTGATTTCAGTTGTATTATGTGCAAAAGGTAAAATTTCATTTTACTTTATTGGTTTTGTACAGACTATTAGTTATTTGATTTTAGCTTGGCAGAATTGTTTTTATGGTGAAGTAATGGAGAATGTTTTCTACTTAGTAACTATGATTTGGGGAATTTTTGTATGGAAGAAAAATTCAACGGTGGATAATAATGGTTCTGCCCATGTGGATGCATTGAAATTTACACCTAAAATGTGGATATTATCTATTCTTGGAACTACAATCTGTACATTGGGCATGGGATATTGGCTTACAACAATTGGTAGTCATCAGGCGTATACAGACGCTGCAACCAATGTTCTAGCAATTTTTGCACAGATTCTAATGGTTAAAAGATATAGAGAACAGTGGATTTGGTGGTTAGTAATTGATATTCTTTGTATTAAAATGTGGTTTGTTGCTGGAAATTGGTCAATGGTAGCAATGTATGTGGCTTGGACAATCAATTGTATTTATGGTTGGTATAATTGGAGCAAGCTAGAAAAGGCAGATAATAAATGATAAAAGAAAGGTTTTAAGTGGTAAATATATATGAATTATAAACCATATGATTGTGAAATATGTAAATGCTGCAAGGAAAAATGGAATCTTCTTTATGATTACAGCGGTGTGATTTGCATGAAATATCAAGTCGAAACTTCTACATATCCAAGAAGTTTGAGCTTAAATGATAGAATTTATAAAAATTTAAAATCAACTTGTCGATGTGACAAATGTTATCCATCAAAGATAAAGATGTTTTTCTTTAAAATTGATAGCCTAATAACAAAGTACGAAGATAAAAAGTATTATCGTAATGAGTTATAAAAGAAGGATTTTAAGTAGAATTAAATATATAAATATATATAAAATAATAAAATAAGAAAATAAGAAGGGTAAAAATTATGAAATTTACAAAAATGAGAAACCAGTTGATTGAAAATTTCAACGAAATGACAAAGGATGTAACACATTTATTTGAAGTAAATGTAAACAAGGACGAAATGTGGAATCTTTATTTGGATAGTTTCCCAGCTGGAACAAATGAGATTTACAGAGAACGCAGAGAACACGATTGTAGTTGTTGTAGACAGTTTATTAAAACTGTTGGTAATGCAGTAGTTGTCAAAGATAACAAGGTAACAACTATTTGGGATTTCGATTGTGGTGATGATACATATCAGCCAGTATTAAATGCACTTTCTACATTTATTAAATCTTATGCAGTATCAGATGTTTATGTAAGTAAGTTTAGCAAGATTGGTACTATGCAGAACTATGAAGAAATGGATGATGGTAGTATGCATCAGTGGAGTCATTTCTACTTGGAACTTCCTAATAAGTTTGTAGACAGAAGTGGTCGCTCTGAAGGTGATATTAAGGGTGGTTTTAGAGATACACGAAATGTATTTAAACGCTCTCTTGATGAAATTGATATGGATTCACTTGATACAATTCTTGAACTTATTACATCTAACACTCTTTATAGGGGTGAAGAATGGAAAGGTGCTTTGACTGAATTCCGTAAGTATAAGAAAGAATATGACAAACTTGCATCAGAAGAAGAAAAGAATAATTATGCATGGGAACAGTCTGTAAAAGCTGGTATTGCAATTGGCAGAATTAGAAATCATAGCATTGGTACACTTCTTGTTAATGTAAGTGAAGGTATGGATTTGGATACAGCGGTTAGAAAGTATGAACAGATTGTTGCTCCATCTAATTACAAGCGTCCAAAGGAAATTTTCACAAAGAAAATGTTGGAGGATGCAAAGAAGACTATCACAGAATTGGGTTATATGGACTCTCTTGGTAGAAGATTTGCAACACTTGATGATATTACAGTAAATAATATCCTCTTCTCTAATAAAGATTCTGCTAAGAGAATTGGTGGAATGGATGACATCTTTGGAGAAATGGAAAAAGAAGTAACTTCAAATCCTAAGAAATTCTCTAAGGTAGAAGAAGTTCCAGTTGATAAGTTTGTATCTGATGTACTTCCTACTGCAAGTGAAGTAGAAGTTTATCTTGAAAACAAGCATACAAACAATATGGTTTCACTTATTGCACCTGAAAACAAAGATGCTAAAACAATGTTTAAGTGGAATAACAATTTTGGTTGGGCATATTCAGGCAATATGACAGACTCTATGAAAGAAAGAGTTAAGGCTGCTGGTGGTAAGGTTGACGGTGATTTAAGATTTTCTATTCAGTGGAATGAAGATGGTAAAGATAATTGTGACCTTGACGCACATTGCAAAGAGGCTAATGGATTTGAAATCTATTTTGGCTCTGCTAAGAAACCTTATTTCTCAGACACTAAAGGTCAACTTGATGTTGATATTATTAGTCCAAATGGTAACATTGCGGTTGAAAATATCACATGGGCAGATAGAAGAACTATGAAAACAGGTAAATATACATTCTTTGTACATCAGTATTCAGGTCGTGCAATGAATGGATTTAGAGCCGAAATTGAATTTGACGGACAGGTTTATTCATTCGATTATAATAAGCCTATGAGATATGGTGAAAATGTATATGTTGCAGAGGTAACACTTAATGCTGATGGAACATTTACAATTAAAGAGTTGTTACCTTCTAATGTATCATCTAAAGATATATGGAATGTAAAAACAAATCAGTTTATTCCTGTTTCCGTGATTTGTTATAGTCCGAATTGGTGGGATACTGATAGTGGTATTGGACATAAGCACATATTCTTTATGTTGAAAGACTGTATCAACCCAGAACAGCCTAATGGAATGTTTAATGAATACTTAAAAGAAGAGTTATTAACACACAAGAGAGTGTTTGCTGCATTGGGTTCAAAGATGCATGTAAAAGACACAGATGACCAATTATCAGGTGTAGGTTTCTCAACCACAAAGAGAGACGAAGTGATTGTTAAGATTAAAGGAAAGGTTGAAAGAGTGGTGAAGGTGAAATTCTAACAGAAGAAATATTAAAGAAATACGATGTTATCGAAAATACATCTAAAATATATTTTAATGGTTCTCAATGGAAGAATAATGATGGTGAAACCTTTACTATTATCGCCAGAATTAATAAAAAATTAAAAAATGGTGCATGGTATTATCTATGTCAATTTAAAGATGGCAATATAGTAAAAGCAACGCCAAATCACATTTATGATGGTCAGATAAAAAATCCATACACTCCTTCGCTGTGGGGAATTGGTTATATAGGAGATGGAAAATGGCAGTCTTGTATTAACTATAAAAGAACCAAAGAATATAATTTATGGACTAGAATGATGGGGTGTTGTTATAACCCCAATGACAAAAGTTACAAAGATTATGGTGCAAAAGGTGTAAGAGTAGATAGCAGATGGCATAATTTTCAACAGTTTTGCGATGATATATCGGAGTTTGAAAATTATGAGAATTGGAAGAACACAGAAGCAGAATATGCATTAGACAAAGACATTATTTGTGACAAGAAAAATATTTATCCAAAAATATATTCTAAAGATACTTGTTCGTTTATTACATTTGGTGAAAATTCAACTTATGCTGGATATACTCATAAAAAGTATATAGCACATCGTATAAAAGATGGATATGAAGAAGAATTTTTGTATGGTGCTCATTTTGCAAAAAAGTATAATATCCACCAAACAGGAATAAGTGCATGTTTGGTTGGCAGAGCAAAGTCACATAAAGGTTGGACATTTAGAATAAAAGAATAATTAAATTTTAAAATAAAAGGAGATTAAAATTATGAAAACAACAAACATTTTTGAGTACGCAGTTAGAAATAAGGTTCGTTTCCCATTCAAGGGAATGATTTCAGTTGAAGATTTGTGGGATTTATCTCTTACAAACTTGGACTCTATCTATAAGACATTGAGCAAGCAGGTAAAACAGTCTGAAGAAGAAAGCCTCTTGGCTACAAAAACAGATGTAGATACAGAGCTTGAGGTTCAGATTGAGATTGTAAAACACATTGTATCTGTTAAGTTGGCAGAACAGGAAATGAGAGAAAAGGCTGTTGCTACTAAGGCTCAGAGACAGAAGATTATGTCTATTATTGCTGACAAAGAAAATGAAGCATTGAAGAATTGTTCTATTGACGATTTGAAAAAGATGCTTGGCGACCTTGAAGGTTAAATAATAAAAGCGTGGTGGCTATGTCTGCCACCACGCTTTTACATTTAAGGAGGATTTTAATTATGACAAAAGCAGAGATTATGAGAGCAGCAAACATTGTTATTGAAAATTTAATGTATTGTGATGATAGAGAATTTGTTGACCGTCTTGTTTCGGCAGTTGTAAATGGTGAAGAGTTTACAGAGGAAGAAATTGCGGAGGAAACGGATTAAAATCAAGTTGTTATAAGGTGAAAATTAAATGAGAGAGATATTATTCAGAGGAAAACGAAAAGACAATGGTAAATGGATTGAGGGTGGATATTGTTTCTATAATAATAAATCCTATATAATTATAGCCACTCAATATATTCCAGATACAAGGGATTGGGATACGGCAACATATTACGAAGAGAACCCAGTATACAAACCAACATTCATTGAAGTTTATCCAAAAACAGTAGGGCAATATACAAACAAGATGGATAAAAACGGAACAAAGATTTTTGAAGGCGATGTTATTGCTTATGACAACCTATATTCATATGTTGTGCAATGGGATGATGAACGATGTGGATTTTATGCTAAAATGAAAAAGTATGATGATTACGATTATCTTGGAAACTTTCGGACTAGATTGAGCGAGGTCATTGGTAATATTCACGATAATCCTGAATTGTTAAATAATTAAAGACAACAATGAATAAGCTTAGATATAAATGGTTTTGGGTTGATTTTCAGGGTGATGGTAGATTTCCCAAAGAAAGAATTAAAGGAAAAGACAAGCGTCTTTTAAGAAAGTGGACTGCTCGTAAGAAATATAAAGAATGGTTAAAGGGCGAAAAAGATAATTGTTAACAATTTATTTACAATTTATTCATAGTTTAGACATATTTAGAATGTATTATATTGCTAGAAAATTCAATTTAGGAGAATGATAAAAAATGAAGATAGGATATATTGCTGTTTATGATTTGGAATTAAATCCACATTTGTCAGAGAAATTCAAGTTTAAAGAAGCGACTTGTACACGTAAAATCAACACACGAGGCGACAAAATTTATTCAAAAATGTTGATGTACCCTGTTGATTACACGGAAATCGTAGATAACGCTAATATGATGAAGAAGAACGAAAATTTAATTATAGTAAAAGAACCTTTTTTACTTGATGATGAATTAAAGGAAAAGGTTGTTAAGTGGGTTGAATGGGCAAACAAAGCAGACCCAAAAGAGTACGACCCATTTGCTTAAAATCGAGATTTTATATGTAATAAAGAGGTAAAGATATATGGAACAGAAGAAGTTTATGGATATTGAAAGACTAAAAGATAAGTATGTAGATGGTTTTCATAAAGGTGATTATATCGTAGTACAAGAGAAAATTGATGGAGCAAATTTTTCTATTAGATATGACGAAGAAACCGATACAATTGCATCTTTTAGTAGGAAAAATTTTTTGAATTTTGATAACAATTTGCGTGGTGCTTGGAACTGGGCGCAGAAGTTAGACAAGGAACTTGTCAAAGAGGTATTGGGAACAAACTTAATTCTTTTTGGCGAATGGCTTGTATCACATACTATTGTCTATCCAGCAGACAGATATCAGAACGCATATTTCTATGATGTGTTTGATGTAGAAACAAAACAATATTTAGAGCAAGGTAAGGTTAAAGATATTATAAATCGACTTGGACTAATTTATGTACCAGTGTTCTACGAAGGTGAATTTATTTCTTGGGAACATCTAAAAGAGTTTGTTGGTAGAACTGATTTGGGCGGCGAAAATGGCGAAGGTATTGTTGTAAAGAATATGACAAGACTTAATGACCCAAATACAAGATTACCTTTCTATACAAAAATCGTAGGTGATAAATTCGCTGAAAAGAAATCTGTGAAAAAGTTTGATAGTGAGAAAGTAGAAGAAAGAGCCAAGTTACAGACTATTGTTGAATCCGTTGTTACTGAAGGAAGAGTATCTAAATTAGTACATAAGATGGTAGACGAAGGTATTATTCCTGAAGATTGGGATGAACACGATATGGGAACTATCGCTAAGAATATTGGCAGAGAAGTTTATTATGATTGTGTAAAAGAAGAGCCAGAAACAGTAGACCAAGTTGGCGAAATGTTTGGCAAGTTGGCAAATGGAGCTGCAATGAGAATTGTAAGAAATATGCTTAATGCCTAACGCTTAAAAAGAATATTTTAAGAGGTAAAATTATATGAGTGTAGAAGTAAATTCTCATGGTGTAAATAAATTAATTAAATATCATATCTTATCAGATGAAAAAATGAAAGAGATTGGTTTTCATAAAAACTATTATGAAGGTACAGACCATGAAAAAGATTGTCCTTATTGGTATTTTTCAAGGATAATACAGTTTCCTAAAGAAAAAAGATGGAAGGGTATTGAAATTAGTTTTGATGTACATATTCCTAAAGATGGTTCGGATTTAGACATTATGATTCTTGATGAAGATTTTTGTCAACCTTATGATTATCAGTATATATTAGAAGGAAGTCCAAAGCATCAATGTGCAAATATTGTAAAAGAGCAAGTTGAAATGTGGATGAAATATCTACAGGATAACGGAGTTCTTAGTGGTCATGTGTATGGAGAATATATTTAAAGAATATTTTAAGAGGTAAAACATGAAAAATATTTTTAAGACATTTAAAGAGAACAAAAGATTATCAGAAGAAAATAAAATTCTAAAAGCACAGAATGAGTCTTTAATGCAATTTAAAGATAACTTTGATAATTATTATCATAATATTTCTGGTGTGAAAATCATTGAAAAGCATTATGATAATACGGTTGTCGTAAATGGTTCTTTTACGCTTGATACCGAAGGTATTCATTGTCCGACTGATGTGTGCAAAGAGTATATTATACAAGATATATCAAGACGAATTATGCCATATGTTGAATTTGATGTTGTAGACAATAGAGCTTATGGCACAAAAGATTTGGTTGGCAGATTGTTTGTTATGACAAAGTAATAGTAAAATTATTTTAAAGAGGTAAGGATATATGAAAAAGAAAAAATGTCCTTGGTGGGATAAATGTCGTAATGGTGGCGATGGTTGTTATCACCTTAATCCAGAAAAATGTGTGCGATTTTTACCACTTGAAGGAACTCATTTAACTCATATTAACTTCACAGTTGAAACTCCACCTCATATTGATAGTGATGCATTTGTTGATATGTTTACTAATTGGTTAGATTGTATGGGTTGGAGTGGTTGTGGTTTTTCTGAGCCTTACGATAAAGAGGAGGATAATGAATGATTATTTGTGCAGCTATTAAAGTAAAGGGTTATGACTTTAAAGCAAAAGAAGTTGACACGATAGTTTGTGGTTTGAGACATGGTGATTGTTTAGAAACTATTAAAATTATGAACCTTGTATGTGAAGAAAAAATTCAAGGGTTTATAAATCATAAGGGTGAATTCCTTAATAGAGAAGAAGCTCTTAAACATGCATTGGAATGCGGGCAATTGTCTGCAACACATAGATACTATCAACGAGACCATGAAATATGTGAATTATATTCGGAGGATTTGTATTAATATGACAGTGTTTGAAAACTTAAAGTCAATGAATATTGATGAATTTGTGGAATGGTATCAAAACAATTGTTTGCACGACCACGACCCTTGCATAAAGTGGTGGGATGAAACATACTGCAAGAATTGTAAACCTATAATCAAAGACGGCATGGAGTATGCTTATTGCGAATTAAATTATAAGTGTAGGTTTTTTAAAGATATGGACAATGTGCCAGACTGTGAACAGACGACTAAATTATGGTTGCAAAGTGAATGCAAATAAAATAATTGTTTTAAGTGATAAAATTATAAGTATTAAAAGGTGATAATATATGAAAATAGTAGTTTATCTTGATGGTAAACATAATTCAGTTGAAGTAAAAAATAAAATTCTCTCGGTTTTACCCGATGCCAAATATATGATTTTTGATGCTGGTAGTACAGAATATCAAACACATATCAAAACAGATGTATTAAAAAATATTATAGAACAACTTGAATACAAAATTAAAATTTCAGACAAAGATGTTTGTCAATATTATGATAGTAAAGATGTAACATATAACAATACTTTAAAAGAAGTTTTACACATGATAAAAGAAATGGTGGGCGAAGATTGATGAAAAGTAAGTTTAATCTGTTTACAGGAATTTTATTGTTAGTGCTTGGCTTTGTCGCATTATTTAGAAACAATGATTTTTACATTGCTGATTTTATTTTAGCGTTTGTTAATTTAGCGATATTCTATTGTGACAACAAATGTGACAACAAAAAGAATTATGTGTACACACAAATACTTGACTGGGAAAGTGCCAAAGAGAAGCTAACAAAAGCACACACAGACGGTTTTTTGAGTGGTTTAGATTTTTCTCTATTTATACAAGATTTGCTAATTTCAAAAGATGGCTATGTTATTGATGTAGGAAACTATGAGAATGTCAATGCTGAAGTTGCTTTAAGATTAGCAGATAGAATTAAAAAACACCCTATTATATGGAAAATATTTTTTATGGTTGCCTAAAAGGAGTGATAACAATGCAGAATGATATGAGAGATAGACTTGTTGAGTTGTTGAACGAAGTAGGGAAGAATATATTAAATTATCCGACCGATAATTTTATTACATTTCTTGCCGATTACCTTATTGAAAACGGTGTAATTGTATCACCTTGTAAGGTTGGGGATACTGTGTGGTCAAAAGGTGCTTTTACGGAAGAAATATACCCTTTCAAAGTATATGAAGTAGGGGTATGTCACGCTATTTATCACAACCCAAAAGGCTTGACCAATACCAGAGAATTTAAAGAAGATAATATGGGTAAAACAGT